>OLRJ01000042.1_pt1 | contig 127282 bp, 109 predicted proteins | sample 1672741 | NCBI WGS metagenome assembly OLRJ01 (sample SAMEA3136719, study PRJEB25190) | human gut metagenome | biome: human gut; feature: human-associated habitat; material: faeces | place: Austria | collected 2013 | reverse complement strand
CGGATGCTGGAAACGTGTCGGGTTTGTGGAGTTACCTGTGATAGAAACGTCAACGCCTTCTTTCCACATGATAGCAACACCTTCCGGAACACTGTTTGCTCCGTAGCAGTTAACTTTTGCACGAAGTCCTTCAGAGTAAGATTTACGGAATACTTCTTTTACTTCGTTTTTGTATGGATCATATTCTGTTTCAACATAAGTAAATCCATTGATACGAGAGATGATCTGTGCAGCATCTTTTCCAAGACCGTTCAGGATAACACGAAGTGGTTTCTGACGAACTTTATTTGCTTTTTCTGCGATACCAATAGCACCTTCAGCAGCTGCAAAAGACTCATGTCCAGCAAGAAAACAGAAGCAATCTGTCTCTTCTTCCAGAAGCATTTTTCCAAGGTTACCATGTCCAAGACCTACTTTACGGGTATCAGCAACGGATCCTGGAATACAGAAAGCCTGAAGACCTTCACCGATAGCTGCTGCTGCGTCTGCTGCTCTTCTGCATCCTTTTTTGATTGCGATGGCAGCACCTACAGTGTATGCCCAGCATGCATTTTCGAAACAGATCGGCTGGATGCCTTTAATCTGATCGTATACATTAAGACCAGCATCTTTGGTGATTTTCTCTGCTTCTTCAATAGAAGCAATTCCATAACTATTTAAAACAGAATTGATTTTGTCAATTCGTCTTTCATATGATTCAAATAAAGCCATTTACTTATCCTCCTGAAATTATAATCACTCTTTACGTGGGTCAATGATCTTAACAGCATCAGCAACACGGCCATACTGACCTTTTGCTTTTTCCCATGCTGTATTTGGGTCATCACCCTTCTTGATAAAGTCAGTCATTTTGCCAAGGCTTACGAACTGATAACCGATGATCTCATCGTTTTCGTCAAGAGCGATACCGGTAACATAACCTTCTGCCATTTCAAGGTAACGAGGTCCTTTTTTCAGAGTTCCGTACATAGTACCAACCTGGGAACGAAGTCCTTTACCAAGGTCTTCCAGTCCTGCACCTACTGCAAGTCCGTCTTCAGAAAAAGCAGACTGAGAACGTCCGTAAACGATCTGAAGGAAAAGTTCTCTCATTGCTGTGTTGATAGCGTCACAAACAAGGTCTGTATTCAGAGCTTCCATAACAGTCAGTCCCGGAAGGATTTCTGCTGCCATAGCTGCAGAATGTGTCATACCTGAACATCCGATAGTCTCAACAAGAGCCTCCTGGATGATACCCTCTTTTACATTCAGGGACAGCTTACAGGCACCCTGCTGCGGAGCACACCAGCCTACACCATGTGTAAAACCGGAAATGTCCTTCACTTCCTTTGCCTGTACCCATTTTGCTTCTTCCGGAATCGGAGCAGCGCCATGGTGAACTCCCTGTGCAACTGGGCACATTTCTTCTACTTCGCGTGAATAAATCATGTTAAAACTCCTTTCAAGTATAGATTTACTTTAATGTTGTTAAAATGTTACCTAACAACCTGAGAGTATTTTCTCATAAAACATCATTTTAGTCCAGTCAAACTTTGTAAAAAAACTTGCGCAATTTTTCTGGTAATATGTTAATATAAGACAAATAGTATAAAAAATAAGGAGAGAACCATGTCAGAGAAACTTCCTGCCTCATTTTTCCCGTCGAAATTCCAGATTTTAAGCGGCAGTGCCCTTAAGATGATCGCCATTATCACCATGCTTATCGACCATACTGCTGCTGTCCTTCTGAAGCTTTATCCGCCGGCACTTCAGCCACTCTATTACATAAACGAAAATCCAGTTACTTTTTACCGGATCTGCCGGGATATCGGACGATGTGCCTTTCCTATTTTCTGTTTTCTTCTGGTGGAAGGTTTTCTCCACACCCATGACCGGAAAAAATATGGCAGAAATCTTCTGCTTTTTGCACTGATCTCCGAACTTCCATGGAACTTTATGTTCGCCAATACCTGGCATTTTGAAAGGCAGAATGTTTTTTTCACTTTGTTTCTGGGATATCTGGGTTTCTGTGCTATTGAATATTTCTGGGAATGCAGATGGAAACAGATGCTCTGCCTTCTTTCTCTTCTGGGAGTTTCCATCCTTTTGAATGCGGATTATGGATGGAGAGGGTTTGTGTTTCTTCTGATCATGTATCTTCTCCGCAATGAAAAAGCTTCCCAGGCAATTGTGGGAAGCTGTTGGCTTTTTTATGAGTGGAAAGCATGTTTTTCTTTTATTTCTATCAATATGTACAACGGAAAACGGGGCTTCATCAGAGGAAAAACCGCCAAATATTTCTTTTATCTGTTTTATCCGCTGCACATTACCATTCTGGTGATTATCCGAAATCTGTTTTTTAGTTTTTCCTGATGATCTCAGCTGCGTTTTTGTAGATACTGTCTGCCGGAACGCAGCCTCTTACCGGTGAAAGAGGATAAATATTGGTGTTTCTGCCGATAACGGTTCCCGGATTCAGAACAGATCCACATCCTACTTCTACATGGTCTCCCAGCATAGCTCCGAATTTCTTGATTCCTGTCTCTATCTTTTCGTCGCCATCTTTGACTACAACCAGTTTCTTGTCAGATTTTACATTGGAGCAGATAGACCCTGCACCCATATGTGACTTAAATCCCAGCACAGAATCCCCTACATAGTTATAATGCGGCACCTGAACTCTGTTAAATAAAACTGCATTCTTAAGTTCTGTAGAGTTGCCTACGACTGCACCTTCTCCTATAATGGCATTGCCTCTGATAAATGCACAGTGACGTACTTCTGCATCCTTACCGATAATCGCCGGACCGGTAATACTGGCTGTAGGAGCTATTTTGGCTGTTCTGGCAATCCAGATATTGCCGTCTTTGCATTCGTATTCAATAGGATTCAGGGCAGGACCAAGTTTCAGGATAAAGTCTCCGATCTCCGGAAGTACTTCCCATGGGTAAGTCTTACCTTCAAATAATTCTGCTGCTATGGTCTCATTGAGATCAAGAAGATTGGATATTGTAAATTCATTCATCATTTCTGGATTTTCCTCCTCGTCTGGAAGCAGTTGGTTTCTTTTTATAATGCATTGCCGCAGCATCAAAAAACTGCCGCAGTGCATACTGATAATTACTCTGCTCCACCTGTTCTGTACGGATACGCACAAAATGTTCCAGTTTATCCATATACTCCTGCGAAGTGATGGTGCCCTCTGCCACATAGGTAAGACCCTTTTCCCAGCTGGCTGTCAGTTCCGGATTAAGCAGTGAACGGATGGAACAGTTTACCACATCAAAGATCATTTCCCCAAGAAGTGTAGGAGTGATCACCTGTGTTTTCTTATTAAGGGAAAGATACTTAATAGAAAAAAGTTTCTTAAGGATCTCTGCCCTGGTAGCACTGGTACCGATACCGCTTCCCTTGATCTGTGCACGAAGTTCCTCATCCTCGATCAGCTGCCCTGCATTTTCCATGGCAAGGATCATTGAGCCTGAATTATACCGTTTCGGCGGTGATGTCTCTCCTTCTTTGATGTTTAACGCATCCACCGACAGTATATCATTCTTTTTCAGCTTCTGCAATGCTGCAAGGAGCTGACTGTCGCAGGCCACTTCTCCCTCTTCACTCTGCTCCTGGTTCTTCTCTGAGACAGATGATTTCCTTGCAAAAGAATTGGTAGCATACTTCAGATATCCCTCTTCCATCAGCACACGAAAAGATGAGAAAAACTTTTCTTTATCTGTATCTGTCACAAGAGATACCTTCTGATAAACTGCAGGAGGACAGAAAATACATAAGAAACGTCTTACAATGGTCTCATATACTCTCTGTGAAGTCTGTGAAAGACTGCGGAGTGCATTCAGTCCCTGTCCTGTAGGAATAATGGCATAATGATCTGTGATCTGTTTGTCATTGACATACCTTGTTCTGGCAATATTCTTATAAGTACCCATCTGAAGAATCTCTTCTGCTGCTGTACCAATGGCATCATAATTCCTGAGCCCTGAAATATTCTTATAAATCTCTTTGGATACTGCAGTAGAAAGAACCCTGGCATCCGTTCTGGGATAAGTGACCAGCTTTTTTTCGTATAATTCCTGAGTAATACGAAGGGTCTCATCCGGGCTGATCTTAAACAGTTTGGAACACACGTTCTGAAGTTCTGCCAGGTTAAAAAGAAGAGGAGCGTTTTTGTTTTCCTTTTTGCGTTCTATCTTTTCTACCACGCAGGTCAGTGGCTCTGTATTCTTCAGTGTGCAGATCAGTTCTTCTGCATGTTTCTTTTCTTTAAAACCATTTTCTTTATAAAGATAAGGAGACTGAAAATACTGGCTGCCTTCTACTGCACGCCATTCTCCTTCAAACTTCTCACCTTCCAGCTCAATTGTAGAAATCACTCTGTAAAAAGGTGTTTTTACAAAGGAACGGATTTCTCGTTCCCTGCGTACAACCATTCCAAGGACACAGGTCATGACACGCCCTACTGCAATAGCCTGATACTTTGTCTTAAGATAACCGGAAACACTGTTTCCATAGCGAAGAGTCAGTACCCTGGAAAAATTGATTCCCATCAGATAATCTTCTTTGGCACGAAGATAAGCAGAAGCAGAAAGATTATCATAGGCGGAAATATCCTTTGCTTCCCGGATTCCACGCAAAATCTCCTCTTCTGTCTGAGAATCGATCCAGACACGTTTCTGATTCTTGTCCTTTACACCTGCCATCTGTGCCACCAGACGGTAGATATATTCTCCCTCACGCCCGGAGTCGGTACATACATAGATCGTATCTACATCCGATCTGTTAAGAAGCCCCTTGACAATGTCAAATTGTTTCTTCACAGACGGAATCACTTCGTATTTAAATTCGCAAGGCAAAAAAGGCAGGGTATCAAAACTCCACCTTTTGTATTTGATATCATATTTTTCGGGGTAGCTCATAGTGACCAGATGCCCCACACACCAGGTCACTACGGAATTTTCTGACTCCAGAAAGCCATCCCGTCTTTGTCCGTTGATTTTTAATGCTTTCGCAAATTCCTGAGCAACACTTGGTTTCTCAGCTATGTATAAGGATTTCCCCATTATTTATCTGCACTCATCTTTCTGAGAGGCCATGCAAGCAGAATCGCACCACCTACCATATTTCCCAAAGTGACGATCAACATGCTCTTAAGCATTGCTCCAATGGAAAGTCCAGGCACCATGCATGCAGCAGCAACAAAAATACCCATGTTGGCAATGCAGTGCTCAAATCCACTGATAACAAATCCTGAGATACACATAACGATCATCAGAAATTTTGCGGCTTCACTTTTGAGTTTGATACCGCAAAGAACCCCAAGACATACAAAGAAATTACATAATACTGCCCGGAAGAACATCTGTCCTGCCGGAATAGCAAGCTTATTGCCAATAAAACCAGCAAAATAATCTGCTGTACCAGATGCACCTGCTCCCACAAAGATCAAAGCCAGAATTGCACATCCTACAAAGTTGCCAATGTAGCTGACAATCCATACCTTACCTGCATCTCCCCAGCTGACTCTCTTATCATAAACGCCGAAAGCCATTACCAGGTTATTGCCTGTAAAAAGCTCTCCACCAACCAGAGAGATCAGAAGTACAGCGATAGAAAATACGAGAGCACCAAGAAACTTGCCCCATGCTGGCTCCTCTGCGCCGGCGAAAACATTTCCGACTACATTGGAAAAGATCATGGCAACAACGATAAAGAATCCTGCCATGACAGCCCGTATGAAATACCTGCCAAAATTACTGTTTAACAGTGTGATCTTGCCATTGGCTGCGTTTGAGACTTTCTGTACATCTTCGTAATTCATAAAAATACCTCCCTTTTCCCTGAGAGATCATTGAACCCCATAAATCAATGTCCCTCCACATATTGTATTGAGTATTATATCAGTTTTGACAAATATTCTCAATGCTTTAAGGAAAATTTGTGTATTTTTCGATATTTTTTTAAAAATAACACCAATATTTTCAGTACAAACTACTCATTGAAGCATCAGAGCTTTTTCTTCCCTGTCTGCAACTTCTCCGATCACAGCACCTGGAAGCCCTGCTTCTTTCAGTTGGCTGACAATACTCTCTGCTTCTTCTGCCGGCACTGCTACAAGAAGCCCTCCGGAAGTCTGGGGATCAAAAACCAGATCTTCTCTCCAGAGTACTGCCGAACTGCTGAAACCGGATTTTCCGGCAAACTCCCGGTTACGGTAAGCGCCTGCTGGGATTAGTCCCATGGAGGCATATTCTTCCACATCTGGAAGTACAGGAAGCTGCTCTGTATAAATTACCAGGGTCTTATGGCTTCCCTCTGCCATCTCGGTACCATGACCACCCAGTCCGAATCCTGTTACATCTGTACAGGCATGAACGGTATGCTTCTGCAAAATATCTCTGGCACCTTTGTTCAATATTTTCATGGATTTCAGGACTGCTTCTCTTGCTTTTTCTGATGCCATGTCTGCCTTGATGGCGGTATTGATAATCCCCACGCCCAGTGCCTTGGTAAGGATCAGCTTATCGCCGGTCTCTGCACCGTAATTCTTCCAGAATTTGTCCGGATGAACAAATCCGGTAACACTTAAACCGTATTTGGGCGTATCATCCTGAATGGTATGTCCTCCTGCCAATACAGCCCCTGCCTCCAGGACTTTGTCAGCTCCGCCTTTCAGGATCTCACCAAGAATTTCCACATCCATGTCCTTCGGAAAAGCTACAATATTCAATGCTGTCTTCGGTTCTCCGCCCATTGCGTACACATCACTTAATGCATTGGCAGCAGCAATCTGCCCGAAATCATAGGGATCATCTGCCACCGGTGTAAAAAAATCCAGCGTCTGGATCATGGCAAGCTCAGCAGAAATCCGGTAAACTGCCGCATCATCAGATGTTTCAGTGCCTACCAGAAGATCCGGGTTCTGAAACTTCGGCAACTTACAGAGAACTCCTGCCAGAGTCCCCGGTCCCACCTTGGCTGCACAGCCACAGTTGGGTGCCAGTTTTGTCAGATATATTTTTTCTTTCACAATCTAATCCCCTCTTCATATTTTCAGAACTATGTAAATAGTATAACATATCTTCTATCCTGCCTGCAACCTTACTCTTTGTTGCTGTTCACGACCTTCACAGTAACACAGCAACTACTCTTTCTTCAGAATTAAAAAACTCCCCGGTCTGCAACGGAACCAGGGAGTACTGTAAATACGCTTTATATGCTTATTATTTCTTTGTAATATATCCTTTTGCTTTCAGAGTTTCTGCGCAGAGAACAGCTCCACCTGCAGCACCTCTTACAGTATTATGGGAAAGCCCTACGAATTTGAAATCGTATACAGTGTCTTCACGAAGACGTCCGATGGAAACACCCATTCCATGTTCGTAGTTTACATCCTCTGTAACCTGCGGACGGTTGTCTTCTTCCAGATACTGAATGAAGTGCTTCGGTGCACTTGGAAGATTCAGTTCCTGAGGAACACCGCTGAAGTTTCTGAGAGCTTCGATCAGCTGTTCTTTGGTAGGTTTCTTGCGGAATTTAACAAATACAGCTGCTGTATGTCCGTTAAGAACAGGAACTCGGATACACTGGCATGTGATAACCGGCTCTGTAGCAGGTACGATCACACCGTCTTCGATCTTGCCCCACAGTCTCAGAGGTTCTTTTTCACTCTTTTCTTCCTCTCCACCGATATATGGGATAATGTTGTGTTCCATTTCCGGCCAGTCTTTGAAGGTCTTACCAGCTCCGGAGATTGCTTGATATGTAGTAGCAACTACTTCATATGGTTCAAACTCTTTCCATGCTGTAAGTACCGGTGCATAACTCTGGATAGAGCAGTTTGGCTTAACAGCAATGAATCCTCTGGTTGTTCCCAGACGTTTCTGCTGATATTTGATAACATCGAAATGTTCCGGGTTGATTTCCGGTACTACCATCGGAACATCCGGTGTCCAGCGATGTGCACTGTTGTTGGAAACAACCGGTGTCTCAGTCTTTGCGTATTCTTCTTCAATTGCTTTGATCTCGTCTTTGGACATATCTACTGCGGAAAATACAAAATCAACAGTTGCAGCAACCTTTTCTACTTCGTTTACATTCATAACAACGATCTTTTTAACAGCTTCCGGCATCGGAGTGTCCATTTTCCATCTGCCACCTACTGCTTCTTCATAGGTCTTGCCTGCACTTCTTGCACTTGCAGCAAGTGTAACCACTTCAAACCATGGATGGTTCTCAAGAAGAGAAATAAATCTCTGTCCAACCATTCCTGTAGCACCCAGAATACCGACTCTCAGTTTTTCACTCATAACAACAATCTCCTCACTTTTTATTTCTTAAATGTGTCTTTGTATTGCACACATCTGTCTTCCTTGTACATACTATAACACTTTGCACAAAAATGCAAGAGGTTTTTTAATTATTTTTCAGATATTCTCGATTCTGTGCAATGATCTGCTCCATAACATTCGGACCTGGTGCCCCATATGTCTCACGTTTTTCCACACAGGTCTTCATGCTGATGGCTTGGTAGATATCTTCTTCAAATACAGGTGAAAGCTCTTTATACTCTGCAAGGGAAAGCTCATCCAGAGAGATTCCCTTATCAATACAGGTCAGTACCAGACGGCCCACAATACCATGGGCATCTCTGAAAGGCACACCATGATTTACAAGGTAATCTGCCGCATCTGTAGCATTGGTAAAACCATTCTTGGCACTTGCTTCCATAACATCTTTACGGAATTCCATGGTAGAAACCATACCCGTAAACAGAGCAATACAGCCTTTTACAGTGTCAATGGCGTCAAAAGTAAGCTCTTTATCCTCCTGCATGTCTTTGTTGTAAGCCAGCGGAATCCCCTTCATGGTGGTAAGAATGGAAGTCAGGGCACCATAAACACGACCTGCCTTTCCTCTTACGAGTTCTGCAATATCCGGATTCTTTTTCTGTGGCATAATACTGCTGCCTGTGCTGTAAGCATCATCGATCTCCACAAAACGATATTCATTGGAGTTCCAGAGAATGATCTCCTCACAGAAACGGCTGAGATGCATCATTACTGTAGACATTGCAGAAAGAAGCTCAATCACATAGTCTCTGTCAGAAACAGAGTCCATGCTGTTTCTGGTAGGCTCGTCAAAACCCAGAAGCTCTGCTGTATAGAATCTGTCCAGAGGATAAGTGGTTCCTGCCAGTGCACCTGCTCCCAGGGGACAGGTGTTCATTCTTTTGCGGATATCAGCCATACGACTTCTGTCTCTGCGGAACATCTCAAAATAAGCTCCTACATGATGAGCCAGTGTTACAGGCTGTGCCTTCTGGAGATGAGTAAAGCCAGGCATGTAAGTATGAACGTTGTTCTCCATGATCTCCTGAAGTGCCTCCAGAAGTTTCTTAAGTTCTTCATCAATCTCTTCGATCTCATCCCGGACATAAAGCTTCATATCCAGGGCTACCTGATCATTACGGCTTCTTCCTGTATGAAGTTTCTTGCCCGGATCACCGATACGGTCAATCAAATTGGCTTCTACAAAGCTGTGGATGTCTTCGTATTCTGATGTAATCTCCAGTTTGCCGGATTCTACGTCTGCAAGAATGCTATCCAGCCCGGAAAGGATCTGGTCTCTCTCTTCTTCTGTAAGAATGCCCTGTTTGGCAAGCATTTTTACATGGGCTTTACTGCCCCGGATATCCTGTTTATAAAATTTCTGGTCAAATGAAATAGACGCGTTAAAATTATAGACAAGTTTGTCTGTTTCTTTTGTGAAGCGTCCGCCCCATAACTGTGCCATTTATCTTCCTCCTTGTTGTGTATGTAACTTCTTTTGTACAGACACATAAAATATTTATTAGTTTATCACATTCCAGTGAGAAATCAAAGGGGTTTTGAAAAAACACAGCCACAATAGTTCTGTCTGTACAGATGATACTCATGAGACAACTCAATAGAACGTTTGTAACCGTTTTTTTTCTTAAAATCCGATGGAAGATGGGAGACTCCGTAAATCTTGGATAATTTTTCTCCAATTTCATTGATCTTTCCAGCATTTTTCAGAGGGCTGATAGACAGGGTCGTTGTAAAATAGTCATATCCACCTTCTTTTGCCAGAATGGCGGCCTCTTCCATCCGAAGCCTGTAGCAGCGGAAACACCGTTCACCACCTTCCGGAACCTTTTCCAGACCTTTTGCCATCTCATAAAATCGTTCCGGATCGTATTTCCCCTCCAGGATTTCTACCGGATGCTGAAAAGGCATTTCCCTGACCAGTCTTTTTATCTCTGTGACTCTTTTTCTGTATTCTTCCTCTGGGGAAATATTGGGATTATAAAAAAATACAGTGATTTCAAAAAATTGCGAAAGGTATTCCAGCACATAACTGCTGCAGGGTGCACAGCAACTGTGGAGAAAAAGCCTCGGTACCCGGTTTTCTTTTTTTATAGTTTCCAGAAGCTTATCCAGCTCCTTCTGATAATTTATTCTATTCAAATACTTCCCTCTTTTCCTGTAAGGATCACTTTTCTGATCCTGCTGTCTTTCTATCATAGCACAAGAAGAGCTTTTCGCATATCTTAAAATATAGATAATGGAGGTGTTTTTATGGAGCCCCTTCTCAGAATCCGGGATGTTTCTTACTCTTATCATACCATATCCGGTGAAACTTCAGCTCTTTCTCATATATCCTTTGAACTAATGCCAAATGAATTTCTTGCCGTAGTAGGCCCCTCCGGATGTGGTAAATCTACCCTTTTAAATTTAATCTGTGGATTATTAAAACCAGAAGAAGGACATATTTTTATAAACAGATCTGTACCTTTTCAGGGGGATTCCCGTATCGGATATATGCTTCAGAAGGATCATCTTCTGGAATGGCGAACTATTTACCAAAATGCTATTCTCGGACTGGAAATCCGGAAGGAAAAAAGTCCTGAAAAACTGATTTATATAGAAGAAATGTTAAAAACTTACGGGCTGGATCGATTCAGAGACGCCTATCCTTCTCAGCTGTCCGGTGGAATGCGTCAGCGTGCTGCCCTGATTCGTACCCTGGCTCTGAAACCGGAACTTCTCCTTCTGGATGAGCCTTTTTCTGCTCTGGATTACCAGACCCGCCTGAATGTCAGCAATGATATCGGAACCATTCTTCGAAAAGAACATAAACCGGCCGTTCTGGTAACTCATGATATTTCAGAAGCTATCAGCATGGCAGACCGTATTCTTATTCTCACCAGCCGGCCTGCTACTGTGGCAAAGATCATTCCTGTACACTTTTCTCTGAAAGAGAGAACGCCTTTCACATCACGCAGTGCACCGGAATTTAAATATTATTTTAATCTGATATGGAAGGAGCTTCAATTTTATGACCCCAATTTCCAACACACAGAAGAACTATCTTCAAAAGATCCGACATGAAAAATATATTATCTTTCTGTCCAGGATTTTTTTATTCCTGGGCTTTCTGTTTTTATGGGAAATCTCTGCCAGATGTGGCTGGATTGATTCTTTCATTTTCAGCAGCCCTTCTGAAATTGCAGAAACTTTTGGCAGAATGGTCCGGGATCAGTCTTTGTTTACTCATATTGGCGTCACCCTTATGGAAACACTTCTGAGTTTTGCCCTGGTGGTAATCTCAGGAATTGGTACTGCTGTACTTCTCTGGATCTGCCCCAGGCTTTCTAAAGTACTGGAACCTTATCTGGTAACCTTAAACAGTCTTCCTAAATCTGCCCTTGCTCCTCTTCTCATTGTATGGCTGGGTGCTAATGTACGGACCATTATCGTGGCCGGGATTTCTGTTGCCATCTTTGGCACAGTGATCAATCTCTATACCGGCTTCCGGGAAACTGATCCTGAAAAGCTGAAACTGATCCGTACTCTGGGCGGAACCAAAAAAGATGAACTGACCAAGATCATTCTTCCTTCTTCTGTACCTATGATCTTAAGTGTCATGAAAGTAAATATTGGTCTTTGCCTGGTAGGAGTGATCATTGGAGAATTTATCGGTGCCAGACAGGGATTGGGATATCTTATCATTTACAGTAGCCAGACCTTCCGTCTCTCTACTGTACTCATGTCCATTATTATCTTATGTGTCATTGCCATGATGCTGTATGCAGCACTGAATCTTGTAGAAAAATGCGTACAAAAAAGATAATTCTGCAAATACTGATACTGAAAAAGGGGCTATCCTACGATATGCCCCTGAACTATACAATTTCTATTATTTTGTTCCCTCAAACTGCGCTTCGATCTCCTGATAAATCCCAGGATCGTTGATGTTGGTAAAGTAGATATCCTTTTCGTGGGTATCGTAAATGCCATAGCCGATCTCGCCCAGGAAGCGGAACACCGACCTTCTGCCACTATCCAGAAAAGCCTCAATATCCTGGCAGAGATCTGTATCGTATACAGCTATCAGAGATTCTTCTTTGCCATTATGGCGGAGCAATATCGTCCGGAACTCAGTGTTCTCTGTAGAAAATGCCATTAACCTCTTTAGTTCTTCTACTGGAATCAGTGGCGTGTCCACACCCAATACAAGGCACCTGGAAAATCCCTGCTCTTTTGCTCTACAAAGGCAGGCTTCCAGTCCCCCAAGAGGTCCTCTTCCTGGAATACGGTCCATAATGATCTCCTGGGTGCAGTCCTTTCCCTTGTAACCGGAAACATAGATCTTTGGAAACCCCAGCTGCTGCCCTTTCCGGATCTGGGTTTCAAGAAAAGTCAGCCCGTTGAATCGAAGATCACATTTGTCCTGACCCATACGACTGCTGACACCGCCTGCCAAAATGATCATTGCTGTGTCTGCCCTGTCCATAAATACGCCCCTTTCAACCACCAATCTGAGACATCAGTTTCAGTTCATCCTGATCTATGGCTACTGATGTAAAATGATGACTCTGTGGTTTCTCCCAGATTACTTTACGGATAGCTTCTGTGAGCTCCTGATCTGTACATCCGCTTCTCATAAGTTCTTTCAGGCTGATTCCTGTCTGGTACTGGAGGCAGGCTTTCAGATAGCCCTCTGCTGTCATACGGACTCTGTTACACTGGTTGCAGAACTTGTGGGTCATGGCACTGATAAAACCGATCCTGCCCTGAAATCCCTGAATCTGGTAATAATGACAGGGACCGTTCCCATATCTGTTGGCATCCGGTATCATGATACCATAAGCCCTTTCCAGGATGGAACAGATCTCATCTTCTCCCCGAAAAGCAAAATCCTTCCCAAATCCTATGGGCATCATCTCAATAAAGCGTACATGTATGGGGTATTTTTTTGCAAGACCTGCAATGGACACCAGGTTCTCCGGATCTTCTATTACAGGAACACAGTTGATCTTCAGACCAATCTGTGGATATTTCAGTACTTCTTCTATGCTTTCCAGTACACTGGAAAGTCCTTCCCGTCTTGTGATCCTGTGAAACTCTGTTTTGCTGAGGGTATCCAGACTGATATTGATATTGTCAATGCCAGCCTCTGCCAGATCTTTCAGCTGATCTTTCAGTAATACCCCATTGGTGGTCAGTGTGACCTTTTCGATACCGGGAAGTGCCTTTACCATTGCTACCAGTTCTGAACAGTTCTTTCTAGTCAAAGGCTCTCCTCCCGTAAGTTTTATTTTATGGATTCCAAGTGTTGTCACGCACTGACAGATCCTTTTGATTTCGTCATAGGTAAGGATTTCTTTATGAGAGATCTGATGAATTCCATCCTCCGGCATACAGTAAACACAGCGCAGGTTACATCTGTCTGTGATTGATATACGAAGATAATCAATCTCTCTTCCGTATCTGTCTTTCATAATCTGTTTCTATTTCTCCATTCCGTTTTCTATAATGGTGATTTCATCGCCTTCTGTGATGGTTCCCCCATGAAGTACTTTTGTAAAAACACCCTCTCTTGGCATAATGCAGTCACCCATGATCTTGAAGATCTCGCAGCCACTGTGACATTTCTTGCCAATCTGTGTCAGTTCCAGAACCACATCATTGCACTGAAATCTGGTGCCAATCGGAAGATTCTTAAGATCATAGCCACTCACAATAAGATTCTCCCCAAATGCCCCCTCATCAATAGGTGCTCCCTTTGCTTTGAATTCTTCTATTTTTTCGTAGGAAAGAAGACTGACCTGACGATGCCATTTGCCTGCATGCGCATCATTCTCAATACCCCAGTCTTCAATAACCTTTGCAGTGTGTATGTTTTTTTTCTGAGTACCTTTCTGTTCACTGATATTTACAGCCATTATTTTTCCCATAAATAAACCTTCTTCCATTTTTAGTAATTGTTACTGCCGTAAGTTACAGTAACACGGGTAATTTTCTTTTTTGTAATTTTCTTTCATAATCTTCTTTTTCATTCTGATTTCTGTTATACTGTTATCATAACACATTGTGAATATAAACAAAAAAACTCTTTTTAAGATTGGAGAAATTATGTATATTAACGAACAATACCACGACCTGCCATTACTTGAAATGCAGAAATATCAATATATCGGACGCGAAGGGGAAATCCTTGACAAAGAAGAACAGGTGCTGAATGAGCATCTCATCGATGTGTATCTTAATGATCAGCTCACCATGAAACTGATCTGTCTTCCCCAGTATCTTACAGAGCTTGTACTGGGACGTCTTCTTACAGAACAGGTCATTCACTCTGCTGATGATATCGAAAGTGTCTATATCTGCGAATATGGCAAACGTGCCAAAGTACATCTGAAGGCAGCTGCAGATAATGCAGCTTCCAGATCTGATTTTGTAGAGATTACTCCCAGCTGCTGTACAGGCAATCACATTCTTAATGATTATTTTGTGTCAGCAAAAGAACCTGTTCCTGTCACCCCCATAGAATGGAAGCCTGAATGGATCTTTCATATGGCAGATGCCTTTGCAGAAGGCACCCTTCTTCATGGAATCACTTTTGCTACTCACAGCTGTCTTCTTGCCAGAAAGGATGAGATTCTTTTTTCCTGCGAGGATATCGGCAGACATAATGCCCTGGATAAAGTCATCGGCTATGCTCTCCGCAACCAGATCGACCTTCACGAGTGCATGGTTTATTCCAGCGGAAGAATCCCCACAGATATGGTTATGAAAGCCATCACCGCAGGTATTCCGGTTCTTTCCAGCAAGGCTTCTCCTACTACAGAGGCTATAGAGCTTGCCACACAATATGATCTGACTCTTATCTGTGCAGCAAGAAGAGATCGTATGAAAGTCTTTTGTTCAAAATAATCTCTGGTGGCAGAAGTCTTTTACAAATATTCCCAAAAATGTTTTCGGAATGCCGTCTGTGTCATTTCTTTCAGTTCTTCCAGAAGGGCTTCATAGTGTTCCATGAATTTCCGTCCCTCCTCAGTGATGACAGAATTCCCACCATGAAGTCCTCCACTCTGGCGGTGCAGGAATGGAAAACCAGCCTGCTCCTCTGCTCTATTCAAAAGTTTCCAGCACTTAGAATAAGAAATGCCCATTGCCTTGGATGCAGCATGAATGGATCCGGTTTTATCAATATGCTGAAGAAGGTGAAACAGGCCTGGTCCGAAAAAATCTTCTGTGCCCGTTACAATAACCTTAGCTTTCACTCCGAGCTCTTTTTTCTGTGCTTCCGTTGCAACCTTCTCCATCATGTTTTCATCTGTCATTCCAGTTATTTCTCCTTTATATTCCATATTCATAAATAATTCCTGATTATCTTATTTTTTCTGATCTACGCGCACAGATCCAGTCTGCCAGGACTCCCGGTACATTCAGTTCAAAAAAAGGAATTCTTTCCGGTAGTTCTGCCCTTCCTCCACCAAATGTATTTTGCAGCTTGTCTCTCTCCCAATCCGTAACCACTCCCAGAAGATATTTCGGGTCGCATACCGATACAGAAGAATTCTCTTTCCTTATCACCTCGATCTTTGGAAAAAAAGAATATTTGAATCCTTCCAGTAAAATCACATCTGCTTCCGGGAAATATTCAATAAGCTGTTCCGGTGAGGATGCAGGAAGATATTTGATCATCATATATTTGGTCTCTGAAAATACCAGTGTACCTTCTGCTCCTGCCTGTGCATACTTCCAGGTGTCTGTACCTGGAATATCCGCATCAAATTCATGTCCATCATGTTTGATCACTGCTACATGAAGACCTCTCTTTTTAAGTTCCGGAAGAAGGGATGCGATCAATGTTGTCTTTCCGGAATTCTTTACTCCACTTACAGCCAGTATCAATTGATTCTTTGTTCTGTTCATCCTGTATATTCTCTTTACAGCAGAAGGACTTCTGCCATCTCTCCTGTATGAGTTCCTACTTTGCCTTCCTCCATCTCGATCAGGCAGTTACATCCTGCCATGGTAGAAAGGACACCATTGGAATGAAGTCCGGACGGAATCGTGACGGATTCCCCATCCGTAAAGGCCCTTACATATCTCCGGCCTTTGATTTTCTTCATAAATTCATTATTCAGTCTGCATTTCTTTCTGACAACAGCCAGAACCGGATCCTCTGTCATCTTGTGAAGCATGGGACGAATCAGCACGTCTACGGTCACTGCCGCACCGAAAGGATTACCGGAAAGACTTATGATGGGTGTATTTTTATACACAGAGAATAAGGTAGGCATTCCAGGCTTCATTTTGATATGCCAGAAGACTCTCTCTGCATTCAGAATACGAATTGATTCGTGCATAATATCCTTCTTGCCTACGGAAACAGCACCTGTCGTAATAATCATATCTACAGAATCTGCAATCTCCCGGATCTTTTCTGCCATATTTTCAGGACGATCCTGTACCCAGTCTGCCACTGACAATTCCACGCCAAAATCCATCATACGTGCTGCCAGAAGACTCTGATTGCAGTCATAAATCTTGCCTGGTTTCAAAGGTTTCCCTGGTACAATCACCTCATCCCCTGTGGTAAGAATGGCAACCCGGGGTCTTCTTCTGACTGTAACTTCTGCTACTCCCATGCTGGCAAGGATTCCTGTTTCAATAAAATCAATTCTGGTACCTTTTTGTAGCATTACGGTACCTTTTTTGAAATCATCTCCCCGGAAGCAATAATTCTCCCATTGCTTGTGTTCTTTGTATATCTGTACGGTATCTTCTCCGTAATCTGTATCTTCCTGACGGACACAACAGTCACAGCCTGCCGGTACGGCAGCCCCTGTCATGATCCTTACTGCCTCGCCTTTCTTTACTGTCTCCTCAGAGTAATCTCCCGCATCAACCTCTCTGGTAACTTTCAGACAAACCGGTGTGGAAAGGGATGCGCCGGCAAGATCTTCTGCTTTACATGCATAGCCGTCAATGGGTGAACGATCAAATGGCGGATTGTCCAGTTCCGCTTTTATGTCTTCTGCAAGAATTCTTCCTTTAGACTTAAGCAGCGATACTGTCTCTGTCTCCTGGATTACTTTTGTATGGGACAATAACTGCTCAAGTGCTTCTTCTACTGTAAGATTTTCCAATTGATTCCCTCCTGTTTTTTTGTTATCTTTAGCCGAATCTACCTTCCGGATAAATATTCTTGACATTTCTGTCAGATTTTCGCAATTAATGCCTTTGTTATTTTAACATATTAGCCAAAATACCACAACTGAAAGAAGCATGTATTATAACTTTTTAAAGTAAAAAAGCAAAAGGCATTCTCATATCATAAGGATTTTGAGAATACCTTCTGCTTTTATTTATTCACGTACATTAAAGAGGAATTTATATTACTGTTCTTTTTATGTCTGTGATTCAGGCTTTTTCAATACGAATCGCACAGACTTTGTATTCCGGAATTCTTGCATATTTATCAAGAGCTGCATTGGTCAGCCAGTTTGCATTTCCATCCGGGAAGTGGAATGGCATCCAGGATTCACCTTTGGATACTTTGGTTCCCACACGAGCTGTAGATTCAATCTGTCCTCGTCTGGATGTTACACGAACCTTATCTCCGTTGGCAATTCCAAGTGCTTTTGCATCTTCTTCATTCATTTCGATAAAGGACTTGCCTTCAATCTCCATAAGTTCAGGTGTCTTACCTGTCATTGCTCTTGTTGTGTAATGGTACAGGATACGTCCTGTCATCAGGATGATCGGATATTCTTCATCCGGAAGCTCTGCGGAAGGAATATATTCTGCCGGATAGAACCAGCCAAGTCCTCTTGCAAACTTACCAACATGCATGATCGGTGTACCAGGATGATCTTTGGTCGGACATGGCCACTGAAGACCCTTGCCTCCTACTTCTTCGCTGTCCAGACGCGCATGGCTGATACCTCCAAAGGAAGGAGTTACAGAAGCAATCTCATCCATGATCTCAGCAGAGGTGAGATGTGGCTGCGGATATCCCATACGGTTCATCAGATCAATGATGATATCTGTATCCAGTCTTGCATTGCCAGGAATGGTAACTGCTTTACGAACACGCTGTACACGACGTTCTGTATTAGAGAATGTACCTTCTTTTTCTGCATAGCTGACACCTGGAAGGATGACATCTGCATATGCAGCTGTTTCTGTCATGAACAATTCCTGGATTACAAAGAACTCAAGGCTTTCCAGTGCTTTGATGATATGGTGGGTATCCGGGTCAGTAACAACTGGGTCTTCACCATAAATATACAGACCTTTGATATCGCCTTTGATAGCTGCCGGGAATACATCTGTTGCATGAAGACCAACTTTCGGATTCAGTTTGGTGTTCCATGCTTTCTCGAATTTTGCGATAACTGCCGGATCTTTGACTTTCTGATATCCAGGGAAATCTGTAGGCTGTGCACCCATATCGCAGGCACCCTGTACGTTGTTCTGTCCACGAAGTGGATTCACACCACAGCCTTCACGTCCCAGTTTACCTACCAGAAGTGCCATGTTGGACATGGACATAACGCCTTCTGTACCTGTGGAATGTTCAGTTACACCAAGACAGTAGATGATCGGAGCCTTGTCTGCTTTTGCGTACATGATGGCAGCTTTGCGAAGATCATCAGCATCAATGTGACAGATCTCTGCAACCTTCTCCGGTGTATAATCTTTGACGATCTCTTTGATCTTCTCATAACCTTCGGTTCTCTCTGCGATGAATTTGTCATCCTGGAGTCCTTCGGAAATGATAACGTTCATGATACCATTGGCGAATGCAACGTTGGTACCTGGTTTCAGTTTCAGATGGATATCTGCATGTTTGGCAAGGCCGATATCACGAGGATCTACTACGATCAGTTTGCATCCTCTCTGAACTGCCTGACGGATCTGCATACCAACTACTGGATGTGCTTCTTCCGGGTTGGAACCTACCAGCATGATCACATCTGGTTTCTTGGTAATATCTTCGATAGGGTTAGTCATGGCACCGGAACCAAGAGTCATAGCCAGACCTGTTACAGATGCGGAGTGGCATACACGGGCACAGTTATCTGTATTGTTGTTTCCGAAGCAGGTACGAACCATCTTCTGTACCATGTAGATATCTTCGTTCGGAGAACGAGAACAAGCAAAACCTGCCAGAGATTCTGTACCGTATTTCTTCTTGATCTCCATAAACTTGGATGCAACAAGATCCAGTGCTTCATCCCAGGTTGCTTTCTCAAACTTTCCAGTTTCTTTATTTTTGATCAGAGGATCTGTAATTCTGGATGGATGATGTACGAAATCAAAGCATCCGCTACGGCCTTTGACACAAAGGAGACCTTTGTTGGATGGTCCATCGTATGCTTCTGTATCAACAATCTTGCCATCTTTGACAATAAGATAATACTGGCATCCTGTTGCACAGTGTGGACAGGTAGTAAGTACTTTCTTTTCGATCTGGTTGACACGATATTTCTTTCTGCGCTTCATGGTAAGTGCACCTGTAGGACAAGCCTGAACACAGTTACCACAGGATTCGCAGTTGCCGTCAATCCATTTGCCTTCACCATTGCCGATAATGGACTGGAAACCACGATCCATAGTTGCAATAGCACCTCTGCCTACAATCTTGTTACAGGTGTTGACACATCTGTGACAGAGGATACAAAGGCTTGGGTCATAAGTAAAGAATTTGTTACTGTCATCAATTTCTCCACCCTTTTTCTCACCTGTGTAGCTGGAAGCATCCAGGCCATACTCATAAGCATAATCCTGAAGTTTACAGTCACCATTTCCAGGGCAGGAGAAACAATGGATATTGTGATCAGAAAGCAGAAGATCCAGTGTTTTACGTCTGGAATCAATGACTGCATCTGACATGGTGAATACTTCATCACCCTCTGATGCCTGTAAAGTACAGGCTGTATCTACTTTTGTTCTTCCGTTATTCTTGACTTCTACTACACATAAACGGCAGGAACCGTCAGGAAGCAGATCTTCTATATAACATAAAGTCGGAATTTTGATCCCTATTTTCTTCGCTGCATGAAGAATAGTGGTACCTTTCTCGACTTCAACAGGATTGCCATCAATCGTTAAATGAATCATGTCCTCTCCTCCTTTCCTTATTTCACACTGATCGCACCAAACGGACAGTTACCCATACAGGAACCGCACTTGATACACTTGGATGTATCAATCTTATGAGGTGCTTTCTTTTCGCCTGTGATAGCTCCAACCGGACAGTTGCGTGCACACTTGGTACAGCCTTTACATTTTTCAGGATCGATCTCATAGAGTTTCATTGCTTCACATACATGAGCACTACATTTACCTTCCTGAATATGCTCTAAATATTCGTCTCTGAAATTCTGCAGTGTACTGAGAACCGGAAGAGGAGCACTCTTTCCAAGTCCACAGAGAGAACGGGCACGAACAAACTTCGCTGTTTCTTCCAGTTTGTCCAAATCTTCCATTTCGCCTTTACCCTCAGTGATCTTCTGGAGGATTTCAAGCATACGTTTGGTACCGATACGACATGGTCCACATTTACCGCATGACTCTCTCTGAGTGAATCCCATAAAGAATTTTGCCACGTCTACCATACAAGTGTTTTCGTCCATGACTACCAGACCACCGGAACCAATGATGGCATTATATTTTTTAACCTGATCAAAATCAAGAGGAACGTCCAGATGTTCTTCTACCAGACATCCGCCAGATGGTCCGCCAATCTGAACACCCTTAAATGCCGCTCCGCCTTTCAGACCGCCGCCGATATCATAAATAATTGTACGAAGTGGGGTACCCATTGGTACTTCAATAAGACCGGTATTGTTAACATTACCTGTAAGGGCAAATGCCTTGGTTCCCGGGCTTCCTTCTGTACCGATGCTTCTGTACCATGCAGCTCCGTTATTGATGATCATCGGAACATTGGCATAAGTTTCTACGTTATTCAGTACAGTAGGTTTCTCAAAGAGCCCCTGTTCTACTGTACGAGGTGGTTTAACACGAGGCATACCCCTCTTACCTTCGATGGATGCAGTAAGGGCAGAACCTTCACCACATACGAAAGCACCCGCTCCACGATTGATATGGAAATGTACAGAGAAATCTGTTCCCAGGATATTATCTCCGATCAGTCCGTATTCTTCAGCCTGTTTGATGGCTTTCTGGAGACGCTCAACAGCCAGAGGATACTCTGCACGAACATAGATATATGCATTCTGCGCACCTGTAAGACAGGCGCCTACCAGCATACCTTCCAGCATCTTGTGTGGGTCACCCTCCATGATACTACGGTCCATGAATGCACCCGGGTCACCTTCATCACCATTACATACAATATAACGTTCTTTTTCTTTCTGATGTGCTACCTGTTTCCATTTCTTACCGGCCGGGAAACCACCGCCCCCACGTCCACGAAGATTGGCTTCCTCGATAATAGAAAGTCCCTCTTCCTGGTCAACATCAAAAAGAACCTTTTCCAGAGCCTGATATCCGCCTACTGCGATATATTCTTCGATATTCTCAGCATCGATATGCCCACAGTTCTTAAGAACCAGTCGCATCTGTCCTGCATAGAACGGAATGGATTCCTCGCTCTGATAAACCTGGCCGTCTTTATGATAAAGAAGTCTGTCAATCGCTTCTCCATGGCAGATAGTTTTCTCATAAATCTCTTCACAGTCTTCTACTTTAACTTTAATATAAAGGATTCCAAGAGGCTCAATACGCATGAGAGGTCCCATTTCGCAGAAACCATGGCATCCACTTTTTTTAATTTCCGGATGAGGTACTTCGCCCTCAAATTCTACGGATACACTGTTGTTGCCTTCACAGAGGCTCTTCATCTTATCGTAGATATCTTTGGAACCACTGGCGATACATCCTGTTCCTGCACAGACAAGGATACGGATTCCCGGTGCATGCAGAGCTGCTTCTGCACTTTTACGCAGAGCCTGAAGTTCTTCTCTGTTATGTAAATACATTATTCGGCACCTCCTTCTTTAAGCTGTCTGATTATTGCCACAGCCTGATCCGGTGTCATCTTGGGATGTACATCATCATTGATCATCATAACCGGTGCAAGACCACAGGCACCAAGACAGGAAACAACTTCCACTGTAAAAAGCATATCATCGGTAGTGTGTTTCTTGGCATTCAGTCCCAGTTCATTCATCAGTGCTTCCCTTACAGGAACGGATTTACGAACATGACAGGCAGTTCCATCACAGACCTTGATCACATATTTACCTTTTGCTTCAAAAGAAAAGTTCTCATAGAATGTGGCTACGCTGTAGGCATTGGCGCGTGTAACGCCGATTTCGTCTGCCACATAATTAAGAAGTTCTCCCGGCAGATAACGGTACTCTGCCTGAATGTCCTGCATGATTGGAATCAGTGAAGCCGGTTTTGGTCCGTAAAAGGCAATGATGGAGTCTGCCTTTTCGTAATAGGTTTTGTCTAACATTCAGTTCCCTCCTTTATATAATACATTGTTGTATCTTCTACCCACTATGAATGTATTATACAGGGTAATTTCTTATAAAGCAAGTATTTTTTTAGCATTATGCACAATTTATGCTTGCAATATCCTGATTTTTTTGGTTGTTTTTTCAAAAATAACTCGATAAGACGGAACTAACCCAAAAAAATCGCTCAAAAAGGACTGTATTTCTACAGTCCCTGATCTTTTCCATACAATATTTTTATGTTATTACCGGCTGATTTCTATTTTGCAGAATTCCTCATAGGGAAGTGGGCGGGAATAATAAAATCCCTGGATCTCATCGCAGTCCATTCCCTTCAGAATATCTACCTGTTCTTTTTCTTCTACTCCTTCTGCCAGTACTTCCATTCCAAGGCCATGGGCAAGGGCGATAGTATGTCGGATCACCTGATGTCCTCTTTCCTGATCAATAAAGTCAATCAGGCTCTTGTCTAGCTTCAGCACATTAAACGGAAGCATGTTCAGACTGGTCATGGATGAATAACCGGAACCAAAATCGTCCATATGAAGCTGAAATCTGGTCTCTACCAATTTTTCTGTAAGCTCTTTGATCTGTTCATTATAAAGTGAAGCAGTCTCTGTAAGCTCAATAGGAACACAGCCGAAAGGAATTCCCATTTCTTCTATAATCTTTGCATATCTTTCGATCATTCCATCATAATAAAGACTTGCCCTGGAGAGATTCACTGAAACAGGAAACAGAACCTGCCCATTCTTCATACGGTCTCTCTGAATGGAACATACAAGCCGAAATATATATTCATCCAGTTTGACAATCTGCCCATTCTTTTCATAAAGAGGGATAAATTCCCCGGGAGAAATTATGGAACCATCTGGTCTCTTCCATCGTACCAGTGCCTCTGCACCTACGATCTGCTCTGTTCTGGTATTGTATTTGGGCTGGAGATAAACCACAAACTCCCGGTTTCTGACCGCTGTCTCAAAATCATTCTCCAACATACGCTCCCGAAGATGTTTCTGGATCATTTCATCATCATAATAGGCAATTCTGCCCTCGTAATTATCCTTGATACTTTTCAGTGCAAGGAAAGCTCTGTCACAGATGATCGTCATGGACTGAGACTTGTCCACACCCTGATAAACACCATAATTGATCACCAGATTCTGTATTGGTGCAAGAGCAGCAATTTCCCTGCTCATCTCTTCCAGAGTATGGGGATCCGGTACTTCCTGCCCATAGATCACACAGGCAAACTGATCGCCGCCATACCTGCACACAAGCCCTTTTCGGAAATATTTCAGCAGAGATTTGCCGATGTACACCAGCACATTATCTCCTGTTTTTTCTCCATACACACTGTTGATCCATTTGAAATTCTTAACATCAGCCACTATAAAAGTAAAATTCTGATCATTTCTGTAACGGATCAGCGTCTTTACATGATGGAAAAATGCCTGTTTGGTATAAAGCCCTGTAAGATCATCAAATTCTACTACTGACAGGATTGCAGCAGATTCCCGTAACTTGATGACGCCATTGATACGTTCACGTACGATCTTGGCATTGTATGGTTTGGTAACAAAATCTACTGCTCCCAGTTCCAGTGAAAGCTCTTCATCTTCCAAACGGTTACTTCCCGTGGTAACGATCACTGGCACTGAAGAAAGAAGTACATCTCCCTGTATTCTTTCCAGAAACTCAAATCCGTCACAGACCGGCATACATACATCCAGAAGTACTACAGAAATATCCCTGTAATGCTCTGCCAGAACTTTCAGACCAATCTCTCCGTTCTCCGCAGTCAGAATATCAAAATCATCCTGTAGAAGCTCCGTAAGGATTTCCCTGTTCAGCTCGTTATCTTCTACAATAAGGAGTTTACGTCTGCCTGCAATTCCTCCCGGTTTCAGAAAAGCATTCATCTCATTACGATGCACATCCGTATCTTCATTAGCAATAGCCACTACCAGGGTATCAAATGAATCTGCCTCTCCGATCCTTGCCATTTTTACATAGTAGTAATGGATCTCGCCATTTCTCAGAACCCGATAATGAACTACAAACTGTGGAACCTTCTGAAGTCTTTCACAGACATTATCAAACTCCATAGCTCTCCGAAGTCTGCTCTGATCCTCTATAAAAACGTTTTGTTTGATGTAGGTATCTACAACAGGTTCATAAGTTCCATCTGTATAAATGAAATCTCTGACTCCTGCTGCCCGGTCTGCAAAACGGAAGATCTGTACATGATGGTCAGATCTTCTGACTGAATATATCCTGGTGTAATCATTACACAGCACATTGATCACACCCAGAAGTTGAAGATTGTCAAGATCCTTTGTATAATTTTTCCTGGTCACATATATTCCTGATGCATTTTTTTCCATGTTTTCTTTGAAAGTATCGGATGTCCATGCAATATTTTCTATTTTCTTCATATGGCAAGGATAACACAGATACTTTTCAAAAACAACCTTTCTTTTTCAGTATTTTATCAAAACTATATCACTGCATTCCAAAAGAATGTCCCTGAAGAGGCAGTCCCGCAATCTCTGCCAGACGACGCACTCCTATTTCCGCTGTAGACACTGCACTTTCTACATGATTGAAGTCTGTGGCACTGTAATCAAAAAGAATATTCCCCTGTGCATCAAATTCTTCATCTTTGTCCCAGAAATAAAAACGCATGGGCATACAGGCAAAAGCATAGATCTGAAAACCTGCATCCCCCTGAGGGAGCTCTGTTCCACCAAGTTTCTCAAAAGCCACTTTCAGTTCAGGAAGATGTCCTGAAAAAGTGGCACTGAATACATCCGTCACCCCGATTTTGTATGCCGGTGCAAAAGCTCTGGCCCCACGAAGATCAGCAAAAGGAACCCATTTATCCATAAGAAAAGCACCTGGTTTCACATATCCAAGAAGAGTATAAATATTCAGCATCTCTGTAGTATCTGCTTCTCCTCCTTTTTCCAGGCAGAAAATCCTACCATCTGCTTTTCCTATTCCAAATCTCACTCCGAAATGTGTGATTTCAAAATGATCTTCTTCCTCCTTCAGTTCAGGAAGACGTCTTTTTAATTCCTCTGTATCCATACGGAGAAACTTCTCAGCCCAGTCGTTACACAGTTTCTGATAATTGGACAATGTTCTCTTTTCCATATTTTTGAATTCCTCCTGTTTAATATTTTAATTTCAATTTTTTTAAACAAAAACTGTCAATAAAAGAAACCTCTGAATATCTGTATTATAGCACATACAGGTTTTCAGAGGTTTTCGTTTTTTCAGTTAAATGAAATCTCAAGCCTGTAAAAATTCATCAGGAAGATTTTACTTTGTTCCAGAGATCTCCATACATCTGATCTGCATCTGTTCCCAGATATTGGAAAGTCTCCAGATTGTCGTACTGGGAAAGATCCGGGAAAGCGATCTCACTGTTTCGGATATCCTCATCCTCGATCAGTGCTCTTGCAGCATCATTTGGTGTAGAATAAGTGATATACTCAAAGTTCTTAAAAGCAATATCCGGTCTGCAAAGGAAGTTGATAAATTTCTCTGCATTTTCTTTATTCTCTGCATTCTTTGGGATTACCCAGGAATCAATCCAGATATTGGAACCTTCTTTTGGAATCACGTATTCCAGATTCGGATTTTCTTTTTGTGTATAAATAGCCTCACCGGAATAGATCACACCAATGGCAGCCTCATTACCAATCATCTTGTCACGAACCTGGTCAATAACATATGCCTGTACAAGAGGTTTCTGATCAATCAGAAGGTTCTTGGCTTCTGTCAGTTCATCAAGGTCTGTGGAATTCAGAGAATATCCCAGATATTTCAGCGCCACACCAAAGGCATCCCTTACAGAATCCTGCATAAGGATATTATCTTTGTATTTGGGATCCCAGAGGACAGACCAGCTGTCTATGGGTTCATCTACCATCGTCTTATTGTAAAGAATACCAACAGTTCCCCAGCAATATGGCACAGAATATTTATTTTCCGGGTCAAACTGTCTGGACTGATCCATATACTGCTGTCCGATATTTTTGATGTTTGGAATATTGTCAAAATTAATTTCGGATAACAGACCGTTTTCAATCATACGCTGGATCATATAATCACTTGGGCAGACCACATCATAAGCAATGGCTCCGGAACTCACCTTAGGATAAAGAATCTCATTGGTCTCAAATTCCTCATAGATTACATCGATTCCAGTCTCTTCTTCAAACATGGTAAGAACCTCCGGATCAATGTATTCGCCCCAGTTATAGACCACTACTTTTTCATCATTGAGCACATCGCTTTTCTCAGCATAATAAAATCCGCCACCAATAAACACAATACAGATGGCTACCGGGATCACTCTGCGGATCACAATATTTTTCACTCTGGAAGGCTTTCGTACTTTTTTTCTGGCAGTTGTCTCTTCTGACTCTTTCGGCGAATAATTAATTAAAAGAAGCAGTACCAGAACCGTCACAAACATGATGGTTGAAAGTGCATAGATCTCCGGCTTAATCCCCTTACGAACCTCTGTATAAATCTTGGTAGACAGCGTGTCAATACCAGGTCCTTTGGTAAAGTGAGTGATAACGAAATCATCCAGAGACATGGTAAATGCAAGCATAAATCCGGAAATAACACCAGGTACAATATCCGGAAATACTACCTTAAAGAATGCCTTCAAAGGATGGGCTCCCAGATCAAGAGCAGCCTCATAGGTATAACGGTTGGTCTGTTTCAGCTTCGGTGCCACACTTAAAATCACATAAGGAATATTAAATGTAATATGGGCGATCAGTATTGTGCCGAAACCAAGCGTCATATGAAAAGCAATAAAAAGCAGCATCAGAGATACGCCCATAACGATCTCTGCATTCATCATAGGGATATTGGTAAGTCCCATATAAAAAGTCTTCCATTTCTGTTTCATGCTCTGAATGGCAATGGCTGCTGCTGTACCAATAACAGTGGCAACTGCTGCTGATACAAAGGCAATGATCAGTGTGGTATAAAAAGCACTCATGATCTGTTCGTTTTTTAGAAGCTCTTTGTACCATTTCAAGGTAAATCCGCCCCATTTGGCTCTGGTCTTGGACTGGTTAAAGGACAGTATGATCAGAGTAACAATAGGTGCATATAAAATAATAAAAATAAGGGCCAGATATATCTTCTGTAAATATTTCCTGATCAAAATGCTGACCCTCCTTCTTCTTTATCGTATTTGGCTACCATAGCCATACTTGCAATGATAAATACCATCAGCACAAGAGAAAGTCCACTTCCCACATGCCAGTTACTGTTCTGCTTGAAAGACTGCTCGATCACATTACCGATGAGGAGGATCTTGCCACCTCCAAGAAGATCGGAAATAACGAATGTAGTCAGCGCAGGTACAAATACCATGGTAATGCCACTGATCACACCAGGGATGCTCAGGGGAAAAATAACCTTACAGAATGTCTGTACAGAATTGGCTCCCAGGTCTCTGGCTGCGTTGATCACGTTATTGTCGATCTTGATCAGCACGTTGTAAATAGGCAGTACCATAAAAGGCAGGAAGTTGTACACCATACCCAAGATAATGGCATACGGTGTGTTGATGATCTCCAGTGCCGGCAGGTGAAGAAAACTCAGCACACTGTTGATAACACCGTTCTTTTCCAGAAGTGTCTGCCATGCCAGTGTACGGAGAAGAAAATTCATCCACATAGGCAGGATAAAGATCAACACAATAAAACTGGTCTGGCTTACCTGCTTCTGGCTGAGTATCATTGCCAGTGGATAGGCAAGGATCAGACAGATAGCTGTACTCAGAAAAGAAAGCAAAATAGACATTCCCAGAGCCTTCAGGTTCTCGGGTGTGGTGATCTGTGCCAGATTACTGAAAGTAAAAGCACCCTCATCGCTGGTAAATGCATAATAAACGATCACCAGAAGTGGGATCACCACAAAAGATACCGCCCAGAACAGATACGGTCCTGCCAGCAAACGTTTATTCTTCAATATTTACCGCCTCCTCATCTTCGGATTCCGGCTTCTTCATGATCTGGATATCAAAAGGATCCACATGAATGCTGACTTCTGTTCCTACAGGGAACATATCTGTACTGTGTACCAGCCACTCATAATTGTTTGCCATAACTTCCATCTCATAATGAACCCCCTTAAAAATCAGGTGAGTAACCACACCGTCAATACTTCCTTCTCCTGGTTTCAGAAGATCGATGTCCTCTGGACGGATCACAACGTCTACTGGTTTATTCTGCCCGAAGCCCTCATCCACACATGGGAAATTCACACCCAGGATCTTTACCATACGATCTTCTACCATAGTGGCAGAAATAATATTACTCTCTCCGATAAAGTCTGCAACAAAGGCATTCTCCGGCTCGTTGTAGATCTTTTCCGGTGTACCGATCTGCTGGATATATCCCTGATTCATAACCACAATGGTATCCGACATGGTAAGTGCCTCCTCCTGGTCATGGGTTACATAAAGGAATGTAATACCAAGCTCATTTTTCAGACGGATCAGTTCATACTGCATATCCTGCCGGAGCTTCAGATCTAGTGCCCCCAGAGGCTCATCCAGAAGAAGTACCTTCGGCTCATTTACAATAGCTCTGGCAATAGCGATACGCTGCTGCTGACCGCCACTTAAGGAATCGGGCATACGTTTCTCAAACCCATCCAGATTCACCAGCTTCAGAGCATATTTGATCTTATCATATATGTACTGTTTGCTTTTGTTTTTTATTTTTAATCCAAAGGCAATATTATCCGCAATGTTCATATGGGTAAATAATGCATATTTCTGAAATACGGTATTCAGCTGACGCTTATTAGGCGGAAGAGCTGTGATATCCTGCCCGTCAAAGATCACTCGACCTTTATCCGGAGTCTCAAATCCTCCCAAAATACGAAGTGTAGTTGTCTTTCCACATCCGCTGGGTCCCAGCAATGTGAGAAATTCATTTTCCCTGATATAAAGATTCAGTTCATCCAGAACTGTCTGCATCCCATAGGATTTGGAAATGTCGATCAGGTCGATCAGCTTATTGCTCATTGGCGATTCCTCCCTAAAAATATCCCCTCTTTTTGATAAAAAAATCTATTAACGGTAACCTTATTTTTGTATCACAAAAACATGTCGATTTCAATAGATTTTGTCTAATTTTATCTTACTGTTACCTGTATTTTATATATTTTTTTCCCAGATTTTACTGCAATCACTGTTTTTCCCTTTTGTTTTGCTTTTATCACGCCCTTTGAACTGACAGTTGCAATTTTCGGAACAGAACTGGTATAAACAACTCCTGCTTCCATCTTTCCAATAAATTCTACGCCCTTCCGAATCATAACTTCCATAAGCTATATCCTCACTGGTTCCATCTGTATAGTACTCTGTCAAAATAAGGCCTTCTAAAGAAACCTCACCATCCTCAAAAGTTGTTTTCTGATCCGGATATCTTTTTACCTTAACAGATTCTGGTTCTCTAGTTTTATGAATCACCACAAAACTGTCATTATTCCTCCTATAATTATTTTTATCATTATAACACCATGACTGCTGTTTGCACACCTATAAGATTTCAGTAAAAATTTTCTCACTTTCACCGGGAATTCTTTATTTTCCCCTATAGGCAATCTCCCCCTCTCATGTTATAATAAAAGCCGTCGTAAGCACTTTCCGACGGAAATGCGGAGTCTAGCTGGCAGGTTGCTTATACATTATAATCTTAGAATTATCACCAAGGAGGCAACGAACTTACTATGACTAAAGAAGAATTTCGTAAACTTACTGAAAACATTCTCCTTCTGGACGGTGCCACGGGCTCCAATCTGATGGCAAGCGGAATGCCCAGGGGAATTTGTACAGAAACATGGGTCATTGAACACAAAGATATTATTCAGGAACTTCAGCGATCCTATATAGAAGCCGGATCTCAAATCATCTATGCACCTACTTTCGGCGGCAACCGTATCAACCTTAAGAAACATGGTCTTCAGGACCGTATCGAAGAGATCAACCGCACACTGGTAGGATATTCCAGAGAAGTAGCCCCTGAGGGAGTCTACGTTGCCGGAGACATCACCACTTCCGGAGAATTTATCATTCCAGATGGCGACGACGAAGACTACACCTATGATACCGCCTTCCAGATGTATCAGGAGCAGGTTCGTATTCTCTGCGATGCAGGTGTAGACCTGATTGTTGCTGAAACCATGATCAGCATTGATGAAACACTGGCTGCTGTTGACGCTGTCAGATCCGTATGCGATCTTCCCATTATGTGTTCTGTAACTGTAGATGCGGATGGAAGCATTTTCAGCGGCGGTAATGCCATTGAAGCAGCTATATCCCTGGAAGCAGCAGGAGCTGATGCAGTAGGCATCAACTGTTCTGTAGGGCCGGATCAGCTGGTATCTGTAGTACGCAGTATCAAAGAAAAGGTTTCTATTCCTGTTATCGCCAAACCCAATGCCGGTATGCCTACCATCGACGGTAATGGCACTGCTGTATATCATATGACACCGGAAGATTTTGCCAAACACATGAAAGTCCTTACAGAAAACGGTGCATCCATAATCGGTGGCTGCTGCGGAACCAGCCCAGCCTTCATCAAAGCAATGCACAATATTATTTGCGATTAACATAAAAGCAGAGATACATTTCGGTATATGATTCTTATTACCAAAATGCTCTCTGCTTTTTGTAACTGTTTCGTTCGTTTTATTTTACTTTAATGGCCTTCTCCGGGCACATTTCCTGACAGCAGAAACACCGGATACATTTCTTATAATCATAGACAGGCGGCCGCTTCTTTCCATTGCGGAAATCTACTGCCTTATCTGGAACAGGACAGCTTTTTACACAAATACCGCAGCGGATACACTTATCTGCCTGGATATATGGTTTCTTCTGAAAAATATTCAGGGCTTTTGCCATTTTCTGCCAGATTCCACGACGGACAATCTTGCGGTCCACATCGAAATAGGGATTGCCATACTGCCCCACTGCTTCTTCCATAGAAATCGGTCCTTCCGGAGTAAAAAGCTCGATCTGCTCTTCCACCCAGGTCCCAAGACCCATTTTTTCCCCATGATAATTGGTGGGTACCAGCTGAGGTTTCAGGTGTATCAACCGGCAGAAAACACTGTCCAGTGCTACTGGATCTGCTGACATAAGGATCACATTCATGGGAACAGGATCTCCTGAACCAGGTCCATTCCCTTCCATAGCGACAATCCCATCCATAATATAAAGCCTTGGTTTCACATACTGGTTCAGATCCACCAGCATTCTGGCAAAACTGTCTGCACTGGGATAATGCGTATGCCCTTTTGCCTTGTGGAATCCATAAACAAAACCATAGCTGTTTTTGACTGCTCCCGTAATCCGTTCCAGTGCATGAGTTTTCATCTTGGATAAAGATATCACGCAGTCCCTGTCCAGAAGTTCCTGAGGCAATATAAATTCTTTCGCCTGTTTCCCCTCCGGATAAGAAACCTTCACTGCTTTTTTATAATCCACAACAGGGATCTTCAGTTCTTCAAGATATCTGTCCATACCTGTTCCATGGATCACCCTGGATGCGGTTCCATTTCCACAGGAATCTGCAAGAATAATATCTCCATATCCCTCTTCCCTGAGAATTCGTGCAAACATACCAACTACTACCGGATGGGTGATCACCGCCTTCTCTACTTCTGCTTTTTTCAGAAGATTGGGTTTCAGAAGAACAGACTCTTCTTTTTTAACAAAAGACTGGATTCCTCCAAGAAGATCCAGCCCTGTTTTCAGATTGTTATAAACAACTTCTTCCCTGTAGGAATTACAGGGAAGGAGGATGACTCTGCTTTTTTTCATATTAGTCCTCGATATTGAGATCTGTATCACAGATTGCCTTACGGACCGGAAGAATACACGCAGGAACCACAGACAGGAAGTCTACGCCCATCTTAAGAAATGTCTCTGTAAGATCTGTATCTGCTGCAATCTCTCCACAGATACCTACCATCTTGCCTTCTTCATGACCGGCTTCTACTACCATGCGGATCATACGGAGAACTGCAGGATGATGGTCATTATATTTATCTTTGAGAAGGGGATTCTGACGATCCATAGCCAGCGTATACTGAGTCAGATCATTGGTTCCGATACTGAGAAAATCCACTCTTCTTGCCAGCTCCCGACTGATCATTACAGCCGCCGGTGTCTCGATCATAATGCTGGTACGGATGTCATGAAATGGAATCTCTTTTTCCCTGAGTCCTTCTTTTACTTCCTCTGTCAGCTTTTCGATCTGATTCATCTCTTCTTCTGAATCGATCATTGGATACATGATCGCCAGATTACCATAAGCACTGGCTCTGTAAATAGCACGAAGCTGTGCTTTGAACATTTTTTTACGGTCCAGACAGAGACGGATACCTCTGTTACCCATGATGGGATTCACTTCTTCCGGAATATCCAGATAGGGGGCCTGCTTGTCTGCTCCCAGATCTGCAGTCCGGATCACAGCAATCCGGTCACCCATAGTCTCTGCCAGCATTTTGTAGGCGTGAAAAAGTTCATTCTCTCTTGGGTAGTTTTCCCTTCCCATGTACTGGAACTCACTTCTCAGAAGTCCGATACCTGCTGCTCCATAAAAAAGAACACTGCTGAGGTCATTCATGTTGCCGATGTTTGCATAAAGGCCGATCTTTTTGCCATCTATAGTAACATCCCTCTGATTTTTGAGCTTTAGAAGCTCTTCTCTTTCTTTTCGGTCTGCTTCCAGACGGATCTGGTATTCTTTCTTGGTTTCCCCATCCGGATCCAGATACAGAGTACCTGTATATCCGTCCACAATGGCAGTCTGTCCATCCCATTCATCGTTGGCTGGGATATCTACGATGGTTGGAATCTCCATGGTCTTTGCCATAATAGAAGCATGAGAAACAGCAGAACCATGATGCATGACCATACCCAGAAGTTTGTCCTTATCCATCTCCATGATTTCAGTAGGTGAAAGTGCATCTGCGATCACGATCACTGGTTCGTCTCCAAGATTAATCCGGAGAGATGCCCCTCCAAGAATCTGTATCAGAATGCCGGAAATCTCCTGAATGTCTGAAATACGTTTCCGGATCACAGGTTCTTCCAGATTACGGAATGTTTCTACCAGTTCATCTCTGTTTGTTTTTACTGCATAGGCAGCATTAACTTTTTCATTAGCAATGCTGCTTACGATCGCTTTCTGGAAACTGCCTGTTTCCAGAAGTTTTGCCTGTCTCAGAAAATTGCGGGCTTCCTGCTCATTGAGCATCCGATTGGCTTCATAAAGCTCGTTAAGCTTCTGAATAGCCTCCTGTTTGGCTTTCTGAAAATCAGCGATTTCTTTCTTGACATTGCTTACCAGACACTGACGTATCTGATATTCCCCTCTGTTATAATACAGAATCTTGCCGATGGCTATTCCTGAAAAGGTAGAGATACCTTTATAGATTTCCATCCTGCTTCCCCCTTGTTAATATCAGTCGCAGGCAGCTTTAAATTCTGTCCAGTTTTTATTATACTGTTCTTCCGCTTCTGCACTTACGTTTTCTACTGATGAACCTTCTTTGACTGTATCCGGAACTACCAGATCCTGATTTTCAAGAAGGGAATCCGCTGCTTTGTTTGTGCAGTAATATCCAATATAATCAAAACATTTTGCTGCGTTCTCCGGCTGAAGAATATAATCTACAAACTGGTATGCCTCATCATTGTCCGGTGCCTGAGATGGAATAAACATTCCTATCACACCGAAACCCAGACCTTCCTCCGGATATACCACTTTAAGATCCGGATTTTCCTGAAGTGCTGCTGTTACCTGTGAAGTATACAAAAAACCTACGCTTGCCTCTCCGTTCAGAAGAGCATTCTGTGTATTATCATCCTGGATCAGACGCACATTCGGTGCAAGTTCCAGAAGCTTCTCTCCTGTTTTCTTGATATCATCTACATCCTGATCATTAAAATCCTGTCCCAAGGTAAGATTGGTAATACCATTCAGTACACGATAATTACCTATAAGAGCCACACTGTCTTCCAATGACGGATCCCAGAGATCGCTGTAGCCTTTGATATCGATATCCACCATATCAGGATCATATACAATCAACGGGATTCCCGCACCATATGGTACTGTATATTCATTATCCGGGTCAAAAAACTGTCCCTGGTATAATGGATTGATATTATCCCATCCGGAAAGTCTGGATGTATCCAGTTTTTCTACCAGTCCTTCTTCAATAGCATTCTGGATAATATAATCGTCTGCAATGACTACATCATAGTCACCGCCTTTTGCCATAGAAAGTTTCTCCAGCATAGTTTCATCTGTATCAAAATTTGAGTAAACAATTTTGATTCCTGTTTCTTCCTCAAACCCATCCAGGATTTCCTGCGGGAACATACCTTCCCAGGTGTAAAGAAGCAATTCCTTAGAGTCTGCGCTGACAGAAACTGTCACTGTAGGTACAACCATTGCTGCGCACAAAGCACATACCACTAATTTTTTCATAAAGTTTCTCCCTTTTTCAGTATTAAACTTCATTAAAAAGTCCATACTTATTTAGTATAGCTTAAATTTCGCTTATTGAAAAGTCTTTTATCGGTTTTTATTTTCACCTGTGTTTTTTATTCTATTATATTTTTTGTTTCCAGTCACTTTTTCTACCAGTGAATAAACCAGAAGGACCAGTAAAGTTACTGCCAGCATAATGGTACAAAGTGCATTGATCTCCGGTGTGACACCTGTTTTCAACTGAGTATATACCTTGATGGGCAGCGTGGAAACTCTTGGGCTGTTTACAAAAATGCTGATGACCACATCATCCATGGACATGGCAAAAGCCAGAAGTGATCCGGACATGACTGCCGGCAAAATAAGAGGCAGGGTAATATCAAGGAATGCCCGAAAAGGACTTGCCCCCAGATCTCTGGCTGCCTCCTCCAGAGAAGGATCCATGCCGGCCAGCCTTGCCTTTACCTCCATCAGAATATAAGGTACGCAGAATACGGTATGTCCGATAAGAAGTGTCAGCATTCCAAAGGGCAGATTCAGCATATAGAAAAAAGCCATCAGTACCATACCAAGTATGATTTCCGGTATCATCAACGGCAATATAGAAATATATCCCAGAATTCCCTTTGTTTTCCAGTGAATCCTGGATAAGCCTACTGCCCCGAGAGTACCGATCACTGCTGATACCAGACAGCTGACCACGCCCAGAAACAGGCTGTTCCCAAGCGACTCCAACATGGCATCATCATGAATCAGTTCCTGATACCATTTCAGGGAAAATCCGGTAAATCTTACGGGAAGCTTGGATTCATTAAAAGAAAAAACGATCACCACTGCAATAGGCAGATACATCAGTACAAAAATTAGTCCAAGATAAAATCCGGAAAGTTTTGAATTCTTTTTCATCCGATTCCCTCCAGTTCTTTTGCGTTTGTAATCTTACGGTACAAAAGGATCATAAGGGTAGTCAATACCATCAGAACCACTGCCAGTGCTGCCGCAAAGGGCCAGTTGTTACCTCTTGTCATCTGTTCCTGGATCAGACTTCCCACCAGCACGATCTTGTTTCCCCCAAGGATATCTGCAATAAAAAACAGACCCATGGAAGGAATAAAAGTAAGGATCACTCCGGAAAGAAGTCCTGGCAGTGTCAGTTTGAAAGAAACTGTCCAAAAAGCCTTAAAAGAACTTGCCCCCAGATCTCTGGCTGCCTCCACAAGGGACCAGTCCAGTTTTTCTGCACTGGAATACACAGACAGAATCATAAACGGCAGAAGCACGTAGATCATACCGACCACAATAGCCGGATAACTGTACAGAATCCTTAAAGGTTTCTCAATGATACCGAGAGTTTTCAGTACATGATTCAGAACACCCTTGGTCTGCAGAATGATCATACATCCGTAAAGCCGGATTAGAGAGTTTACCCAGAATGGCAGCATCAGAAAGATCATGGCACGTTTTTTCCATTTATCAGAAAGCTTTGCCATAAAATAGCCAAATGGATAACCGATCAGACAGATAAAAAAAGTACTGGTCACCGCCAGCCGGAAGGAACCGGCAAAGGTACTCAGATACACAGGCTCCAGTATTTTGCGGTAATTGTCCCAGGAAAAAGCCCATTCTATGCCATGAGTCGGTGCAGGCTTTGCAAAACTCAGTGCAAGCACATATAACAGTGGTCCTGCCACAAAGATCAGTGTAAAAATATACAAGGGCAGAATCATCCACACAGAACCAGATCTTTGCTTACGCATCTTTTTCCTCCCTATCAACCAGTATGCCATCTTCCGGCGCAAAAGAACAGCCAATGGTCTGCCCTGGCTCTACATTGGCATCTATCCCATGACGGCTGGCAATGATCTCTGTTCCGTCTTTCAGTTTCAATACAACCCGAAGCATTCCTCCCGCAAAACTCTTCTCCTGGACTTCTGCCTCCAGCCCACTGGCCGGATCTTCATCCAGATGGATATTCTCACTTCGCACTGCCACAGTTACTGGTTCTCCTACTGCCACTTTCTGACCTTCTCTACGTACCAGCAGAGAAACACCGGCTACGGATACCCTGAAATATTCCCCTTCAGTAGTTTCTGCTGTACCTTTCAGAATATTGGCATTGCCTACAAAAGTTGCCACATAACTGGTCTTTGGATGGTTGTAGATCTCATCCGGTGTTCCGATCTGTTCAAACCTGCCATCCCGCATTACTGCAATTCTGTCAGACATATTGATAGCCTCTTCCTGATCATGAGTAATATAAATAAAAGTAATGCCAAGTTTTTTCTGAAGTTTCTTCAGTTCGATCTGCATGGCACGACGAAGCTGCAGATCCAGTGCACCCAGAGGTTCATCCAAAAGAAGTACCCTGGGATTATTCACCAGTGATCTGGCAATGGCCACCCTCTGTTTCTGTCCACCGGAAAGCTCTGAAGGTTTTCTTTTTTCATAACCGGGAAGCTGCACCAGTTCCAGCATCTCTTTTACTTTTTTCTTTATTTCCTGTTTTGGGACTTTTTTCAGTTTCAGTCCGTATCCGATATTGTCAGCAACATTCATATGAGGAAACAGCGCATAATTCTGAAAAACAGTATTTATATCTCTTGCTTCCGGTGCCAGCAATGTAACATCTTCTCCATCGAGAAATACCTGCCCGGAATCCGGCATCTCAAGCCCTGCCACAATACGGAGTGTAGTGGTCTTACCGCATCCGGAAGATCCAAGAAGAGTAATAAATTCACCTTTATGGATCGTAAGGTTAATTCCGTTCAGAACTGCATCTTCTTTTGTAAAAGACTTTGTGATATTTTTCAGTTCCAGACAAATTTTCGTCATTTTTTCTGCCTCGCCTCCTGTTGTGTTATATATTTCACATATTCTTCTTTGTTAAATACAGGCTCAAAGCTATCTTTGATCTCCCGGGCTTTTTGTCCATCTTCTTTCAGAAGTCTGTATGCAGTAAGCGCCATCAGTTTCGCTGGAAGAATATATGCTTTTTCTTTATCCGTAATGCAAAAATCTGCACCATGCAGTTTCCCCTGAAAGCCTTTGAAAGTGAAATTCACTACTGGAAGGAGGTGGCTGAGATCCCCAACATCTGTACAGGCATTATTAAAATCCCAATTTTCCACAGTACGATAATTCAGATCCAGTTCCTTAGCTGCCTCAATAAGCACATCGTCTGCTTTACGGGGCAGGATCGGCATATAGCCCTGAAGGATTTCTCGTTCTATGGTTCCTCCGAAAGCATAAGCAGCTCCGTCATATGCCCGGTTCACCATATCCATGGTTTTCTGTATACAATCCAGGGAAGCTGCCCGGACTTTTGTTTCTATAACAGCCTCATCCGGCACACTGTTGATCACATCTCCTGCTTTGCGGATCACATTGTGAAGACGCACATGATCTTCCTCCCGGAAAGTCTCCCGCATCAATCCCATCATCTGAATGGCACTGGTAGTAATACTTAAAGCATTGACCCCATTCCAGGGATCAATGGCTCCATGAGCCGCCTTTCCCCTGACTGTAACACGCTCTGCTGTATAACCGTTGCAGGCAGGATTTCCCAGATAAAAATCTTCTCTTACAGGAACCATATGGACATGGGTGGTCATAGCAATATCTGTATGGTCAAAAACTCCTGTTCGGATCATTTCGCTTTTTCCACAGCAGAATTCCACATCCTGTTTTTTTAGCTGCTTTCTTTTGTCAGCGTCAATATATTCTTCTGCGGGAACTGCCAGAAATGTAAGAGAGCCTCCCAGCCTGGTCCGGACTTCTGGATCTGCCATGGCTATGGCTGTGCCCAACATGGCTGCCATCTGTGCATGATGACCGCAGGCATGGGCCACGCCTGTTACAGGATCTGCCTTGGGGTGAGTATGACAACCTATGGCATCCATCTCCCCGATTACTGTAATATTGGGTCCTTCTTTCTGCCATTCTCCTTTGACACCGGTAAGGGCAAGCCCCTCTTCCACCTGATATCCCAGTTCTCTGAGAAACTCTGCTGTTCTGGCTGCTGTACGAACTTCCTGATAACCAGGCTCCGGATGTGCTTCTATATCTTCCGCAAAAGAAATGATGTTCTCCCTGTTATCATCAATCAGCTGAATGATTCTTTTTTCTGTATCATCCACTGTTATCATCTCCTTTAGCTTTGTTATAAATTTACACTTTTATAAATTAACACGTTGCATTCTTATTAAAAGGTTCACTTTATCATAACATACTTTCTTCGTATTTCAAGTATTTTACAAAAACCATAAATCACCGAAATTTTCTCTTGCTTTTTTCTGATAATTCGATATAATGAATATTGTGTTTGACGCACAGGCTGAAATAGCTCAGTTGGTAGAGCACTTCACTCGTAATGAAGGGGTCGTGGGTTCGAGTCCCATTTTCAGCTTTTTTATTAAAAAACAACCGCCAGTTTATCCACTGGCGGTATTTTTATTATACTGCAATATCTTTTTTTATTGATTTTTTCACTGCTGTTTTCCGGGCGGCTTCTTTTTTGGCTGTTTTCTCATTTTTCTTCGTGGAACGAGGTTTCCTGGCAGCAACTTTCTCTGTTGCTTTTTTGACAGGAGACGCTGCTGCCTCTCTTTTCTTTACAGGTGTACAGGAGAAAACGGCTGCTCCCAGTGCAGGAATACGGAATTTTACGGAGTTTTCTCTTTCATCACATTCCTCCTGTCTGCAGGTCTTGGCTCTCGGATTCACTGTACCGGATCCGCCATACTCTGTCCTGTCTGTATTAAAAATCTCTTTGTATTTGCCATAGAAAGGTACCCCTACCTGATAGTCCATATAAGGAATGGCTGCAAAATTGATCACTACAAGAAGGCTTTCCTCTGGTTTCTCTGTTTTACGAAGGAAAGTCAGGACATTTTCTTCGTATTTCATAAGCTGGATCCATTCAAATCCCTCATAATCATTATCCATCAGAGACAGTGCCGGCTGTGTACGGTAAAGTTCATTCAGGTCATGGATAAATGTTTCCATTTCACCGGAAAGATTTTTGCCCGGTGCCATCATCTTAAGTCCGGGATGAACCATCATATAAGTATAAGCCTCTCTTATCTGTGCCAGTTTCTGGCTCTCATTTCCCGGAAGTTTTGACATAAAATCATCAAGTGTGCCTACATCTCTTTTTCCCAGAGTCAGCACATAATGTTCACAGTATGCATACAACATAGAGAGTGTCAGCTGATCATGTACATATTTCCGTTCAATAGGATCTTTGGAAAGATATGCCACAAAATCTCCAGACCAGTTGTTGTTCCATTTATAATCAAAACCAACATGATCATTTTCTACAGAGTCTGTAAGTTCCGGCCACAGGCCATCCTCCTGTGCGATCAGAAGGGCTCCCGGAATCTTTTGGGCTACAATGGAAGTCAGATGTTTCAGGAATTCAACAGCTGCCAGATTTTCGTTGGTACCGTAAATATTAGGTTTCCACTGTCCATATTCCCTGCCATAATCCAGATAAAGCATGGAGTCCACATCATCCAGTCTCAGTCCGTCAAAATGAAATTCTTCCAACCAGTAAAAAGCATTTGCAAGAAGGAAATCTTTTACCATAGGGCTTTCATAATTGTAAAGATAAGTGCCCCACATTGGATGGATTGCCATGGACGGATCCGGATTTTCATATAAGGGTGTTCCGTCAAAGTTCTCCAGCCCTTCTTCATGACATGGAAAATGTGCCGGTGTCCAGTCCAGGAACACGCCTGTGCCGATCATGTGCAGTTCGTTGATCAGTGTTTTGAGATCTTCTGCTGTACCAAATCTTCTGGTAGGCGCATAGTAAGCGAAAGTTCCGAACTCTCCGTCTTCCTCATTCAGGTATTCCATAACCGGATGAAGTTCTACGTGAGTATAATTAAGTTTTTTGACATAGTTCACAAGCTGAGTGGGATTTTCCCAGTCTCTGAGACTTGTTTCATAAATAGAAACCGGCTCTTTGCGGGCTTTGAATTTCTTGCGGGCATTCATCCACTCCCCGTCTTGCCATTCAAAAGGAGCGTTCGCTGTAATTACTGAAGCAGTAGCAGGAGGCATTTCTGTGGAAGTTCCATACGGATCTGTCTTATCTGTAACGATACCGCCCTTTACCTTAATCTGGTATTTGTACAGGTCTCCAGGCACAGCTCCCGGTACAAACAGTTCAAAAATGCCGGACATAGGCATTCTGTGCATAGGATGACGTCTTCCATCCCAGTGATTAAAATCTCCTACTACACTGACCTGTACTGCATTGGGTGCCCATACTGCAAAACTGGTTCCTTTAACACCATTGATTTCTGAAAAATGTGCTCCCAGCTTCTCATATGCATGATAATAAACCCCTGCACAGAAAGCCTTTTCTTCCTCTTCTGTGATCTGCCCTGGAAATGCATAGGCATCGCCAAATTCTTCTGTCTTACCATCTGCAGTTACAGAAAAAAGATAAGAAGGGATCTTTCTTCCTGGAATCATAACAGCAAAATATCCTGCCTCATCCTGCTGCTCCATGGCATATTTCTTATTTCCGACTATCACTTCTGCACTTTCTGCTTCCGGGAAAAATCCCTGGATAAGCACTCCATCTTTTGTCAGCCTGGGTGCCATAATATCTTTGGGAGATGTCTCTTCTCCATATACAATAGCCTCAATTCCCGGCCAGTCCATATATTCATATACTTTATTATTCATGCTTCTGCCTCCATTTCACTGAGATATATTCAGCAGTTCTGTTTTTCTAACAGAAACCTTTCTTATCTGCTCCCTTTTGATATTAGTTTATCATTTTTTATAACAAAAATAAAGAATATTACGAAATTAGTTTGACAAACGCTCCCCACTGAGATAAATTTTAAGTATAGATTTTTTTATATTTTAAAAATAAAATACTTTTCAGGAGGTTTTTATTCCTATGGATAAAAAATCATTTGATGTGACCACCCTTGGTGAATTACTTATCGACTTTACAGAAAACGGTTCCAGTTCTCAGGGCAACCCACTTCTGGAAGCCAATCCAGGAGGAGCTGTATGTAATGTTCTCGCCATGCTGGAAAAACTTGGTAAAAAAACAGCTTATATCGGAAAAGTAGGACAGGATATGTTCGGTACACAGCTGAAAGAAGCAGTAGAAGAAGTAGGTATTGATACCCGCAATCTTATTATGGATCCTGTATATCACACCACTCTGGCTTTCGTACATACTTATCCGGACGGTGACAGGGATTTCTCTTTCTATCGTGACCCAGGTGCGGATATGATGCTTACCAAAGAGGAAGTTTCTGAAGAACTGATTCGTGATTCCCGTATCTTCCATTTTGGAACTCTTTCCTCTACTCACCCAGGAGTAAGAGAAGCAACCAGATATGCTATTGATGTAGCCAAAGATGCTGGCTGTATCATTACTTTTGACCCGAATCTCCGCCCGCCTCTCTGGAAATCTCTCGAGGACGCAAAAGTTGAAATTGAATATGGCATGAGCAAATGTGATGTTCTGAAGATTTCTGATAATGAAGTGGAATTCATGTGCGGAACAGACGACTATGACAAAGGTGCTGCCATGATCCAGGAGAAATACAACATTCCTCTTGTACTGGTTACCATGGGCAAAGCAGGAAGCCGGGCATACTATAAAGGAATGATCGTAGAAGTAGCTCCTTTCCTTCAGGAAAACACCATTGAAACTACCGGTGCAGGAGATACTTTCTGTGCAAGTACTCTCAATTACATTCTGGAGCATGGTCTGGATAACCTTACAGAAGAGAACCTGAAAGAACTTCTGACTTTTGCCAATGCAGCGGCTTCTCTTATCACAACACGTAAAGGTGCACTGAGAGTTATGCCTGCCAAGCAGGAAGTACTGGACTTCATCGAAAGCCGTAAATAAATTTAACACTTAAAATAATTCAAAAAAGACTGTTACCTGACAGATTTATCATATCTGCTTTGTAACAGTCTTTTTATTTTACTTTATAGAAAACTTGTCCGCTTTGTTCTATAATATTATATTTATTTGATCACACGAACCTTGGATACACCTTCAATAGCTTTCAGTTCATCCAGTGCCTCTTTAGAAGCTGCGCTTTCCAGGTCGATGATGGTGTATGCATAGCTTCCCCGGCTCTTATTGGTCATGTCAGCGATGTTCAGACCTTCACTTCCCAGGATCTTGGTAAACTGGCTGATCATGTTCGGGATGTTCTGGTGGCAGATGGTGATACGTCCCACTGCACCACAGATCCCCATATCGCAGTTCGGGAAGTTTACGGAGTTTTTGATGTTTCCATTTTCAAGGAAATCTCTTACTTCTTTTACTGCCATAACTGCACAGTTCTCCTCGGATTCTGCTGTAGATGCACCAAGATGTGGTGTTACCAGGATTCCCGGTCTGCCTGCTACCAGTGGGTTGGCAAAATCTGTAACGTATTTCTTTACTTTACCACTGTCAAGAGCTTCTACCAGTGCATCTTCATCTACCAGAAGATCTCTTGCAAAGTTCAGAAGAACCACACCATCTTTCATCTTAGTGAAAGCTTCTCTGTCAATCATCTTTCTGGTATTGTCTGTAAGAGGTACATGGATGGTGATGTAATCACACTGGCTGTAAATCTCATCCAAGGATTTGCTGTGTTTGATGGTTCTGGAAAGATTCCATGCAGCATCAATGGAGATAAACGGGTCATATCCGTATACTTCCATTCCCAGATGTGTGGCAGAATTTGCTACCATGGCACCGATGGCACCAAGTCCGATGATACCAAGTTTCTTGCCACTGATCTCGCATCCTGCGAACTGTTTTTTCTGTTTTTCAGCAAGTTTGTCAATGTGTTCTTTATCTTCTTCATGTGCTACCCATTCAATACCACCAACGATATCACGAGAAGCAAGAAGCATACCTGCAAGAACAAGTTCTTTTACACCGTTTGCGTTGGCACCCGGTGTATTAAATACTACGACACCCTGTTCTGCACATTTGTCTATTGGAATATTGTTGACACCTGCACCTGCACGAGCGATAACTTTTACATTTTCAGGAAGTTCCATTTCGTGCATTTTGGCACTTCTAACAAGAATGGCGTCTGCGTTATTCAGTTCTTCTGTCTGTTTGTAATCTTCTCCAAACAGGCCGAGACCTGTCTGGGAAATAGGATTGAGGCATTTATACTGGAACATTATGCGTTTTCCTCCTCAAATTTTTTCATGAATGCTACGAGAGCTTCCACCCCTTCTTTTGGCATAGCGTTGTAGATACTTGCACGCATACCGCCAACTGTTCTATGACCTTTCAGGTTTACAAGTCCTGCTGCTTTTGCTTCTTTTACGAATTTGGCATCCATGTCCTTGTCACCTGTTACAAAAGGTACGTTCATGAGAGAACGGGAAGCAGGTTCTACTGTTCCTTTGAACAGTTTGCTCTGATCCAGATAATCATAGAGGATTTTTGCTTTTTCGATGTTACGTCTCTGCATTTCTTCCAGACCACCCATAGCTTTCAGCCATTTGAATACTTTGCCACATACATAAATGCAGTAAGCATTCGGTGTGTTATAAAGAGATCCTGCATCAGCATGGGTCTTGTATGTAAGCATGGTTGGTGTTCCAGGAAGGACATCTTCTGTAATAAGGTCTTCACGAATGATGGCAATCACCATTCCTGCAGGTCCAATGTTCTTCTGTACACCACCGTAGATGATACCATATTTGCTTACATCTACCGGCTCAGACAGGAAGCAGGAAGAAACATCTGCTACCAGTGTTTTGCCTTTGGTGTTTGGAAGTGTTTTGTATTTGGTTCCGTAGATTGTATTGTTCTCACAGATGTATACATAGTCTGCATCCGGGCTGATCGGCAGGTCACTGCAGTCCGGGATATAAGAGAATGTCTTATCTTCGGAAGAAGCAATCTTGTTTACTTTTCCGTATTTCTGGGCTTCCTGATAAGCTTTCTTTGCCCACTGTCCGGTTACGATATAATCTGCTACTTTATTTTTCATCAGGTTCATAGGAATCATGGCAAACTGCTGAGATGCTCCGCCCTGAAGGAAAAGTACCTTATAATTGTCCGGAATGTTCATCAGATCTCTTAAATCCTGCTCTGCATCATCGATAATCTTCTGAAATTCAGGGCTTCTGTGGCTCATTTCCATTACTGACATTCCTGTTCCCTGATAATCCATCATTTCCTCTGCTACTTCTTTCAGCACAGGTTCCGGCAGTACAGCCGGTCCCGCAGAAAAATTATACACTCTGCTCATTGTTCTTCATATCCTCCTCGTCAAAAACATCATCAAGATTAGCACCTGCAGGTACCATTGGGAATACGCTGAGATCCTGATCGATCCAGCAGTCAAGTACTACAGTTCCGTCACTGTTAAGTGCATCCTTCAGCACTGGTTCGACTTCTTCCATCTTTGTGATACGGATGGCTTTGGCTCCCATACCTTCTGCGATCTTCACAAAATCCACTGCATCGTCCAGAACTGTATGTGAGTATCTCTGTCCATAAAATAAGGTCTGCCACTGACGCACCATCCCAAGTACATGGTTGTTCATGACAATCTGTATTAATGGTTTCCGGCAGCGCACTGCAGTAGCAATCTCATTCATGTTCATTCGGAAACAGCCGTCTCCACCAATATTGACAACAATCTTATCCGGACGTCCCATCTTGGCTCCGATAGCGGCTCCGAGTCCGTATCCCATAGTTCCAAGACCTCCTGAAGTAAGGAATGTCCTTGGCTCTTTATATTTATAATACTGGGCTGCCCACATCTGATGCTGTCCTACATCTGTGGAAATGATTGCTTCTCCATTGGTAAGCTCATAAAGCTTTTCAATGATGTAAGGTCCTGTCAGTTGACTGTGATCATAAGAAAGTGGATATTTTGCTTTCATCTCCTGAATATGCTCGATCCACTCAGGATGTGGAATATCCTCCGGAAGTTTCTCAAGAATACGGCGAAGGGATTCTCTTACATCTCCTACAATAGAGGCATCTACCTGAACGTTCTTATCGATCTCAGCGGCATCTACATCCAGCTGAAGGATCTTTGCCTGTTTCGCAAATGTTTTGGCATTACCTGTGACACGATCGCTGAACCGGGCTCCCAGAACGATTAGAAGATCGCACTGTGTTACACCCAGGTCAGATGTCTTGGTTCCATGCATTCCCAGCATACCTGTATAAAGAGGATCCTCACCGGAAAAAGCGCCTTTACCCATAAGGCTGTCACAAACAGGAGCCTGAAGCTTATGTGCCAGTTCTGTGATCTCTTTGGATGCACCTGAGATCACACTTCCTCCTCCTACAAATATATATGGTTTTTTGGAAGCCCTGATCATCTCAACGGCTGTGTCAACGTCTTCTTTACGGATATTTTCGGTTTCCCGGTTGATGGTTGCCGGACGTCGTGGCGAATACTCAAAGAGAGTTCCTGTCACATCCTTGGTCACATCTACAAGAACTGGCCCCGGACGACCGCTTTTTGCGATATAGAATGCGTTACGCAGGGTATCTGCCAGTTTGGTGATATCTTTTACAATGTAACTGTGTTTTGTTACAGGCATTACAATACCTGCAATATCTACTTCCTGGAAAGAATCTTTTCCCAGAAGTGCGTTTCCCACATTACACGTGATAGCCACTACTGGAACAGAATCCATATAAGCTGTAGCAATCCCTGTTACAAGGTTAGTAGCACCAGGTCCGGATGTCGCAAAGCAGACACCGACTTTGCCGGTGGCTCTTGCATATCCGTCTGCTGCATGAGATGCTCCCTGCTCATGGGATGTCAGAACATGGGTGATCTCACCTTTATGTTTATAAAGAGCATCATAAACATTCAGTATTGCTCCGCCTGGATAACCGAAAACTGTATCCACGCCCTGCTCTTTGAGACATTCTATAATGATCTCTGCACCTGTAAGCTGCATGGTTCGTTCCTCCTTATTTTGCCTTTGGTACTTCAAGGATAGCTCCTCTGTTTCCTGATGTTACCATTGCAGCATATCTTGCAAGATATCCTGTTGTTACCTTAGGTTCACGAGGCTGCCATTTTTCTTTTCTTGTTTTCAGTTCTTCATCAGAAACTTTGACTTCCAGTTTCAGATTTGGAATATCAATGCTGATGATATCACCTTCTTCAACCAATGCGATAGGTCCGCCTACTGCTGCTTCCGGTGAAACATGTCCGATAGAAGCACCTCTGGAAGCGCCGCTGAAACGTCCGTCTGTGATCAGTGCTACAGAAGATCCAAGTCCCATTCCTGCAATCGCTGATGTAGGATTCAGCATTTCTCTCATTCCGGGTCCGCCTTTTGGTCCTTCATAACGGATCACCACTACGTCTCCTGCGACGATCTTGCCGCCTTTAATGGCTGCAATAGCATCTTCTTCACATTCAAAAACTCTTGCCGGTCCTTCATGAACCATCATTTCCGGAACTACAGCAGAACGTTTTACAACGCCACCGTCCGGTGCAAGGTTACCTTTCAGTACTGCAAGACCACCTGTCTGGCTGTAAGGATTATCCAGTGGACGGATAACTTCTGGATTCAGGTTGACACAGTCTTTGATGTTCTCGCCAACAGTCTTGCCTGTTACTGTCATACATTCTGTATGGAGAAGTCCTTTTTTGTTCAGTTCATTCATAACAGCGTAAACACCGCCTGCTTCGTTCAGATCCTCCATGTATGTTGGACCTGCCGGTGCCAGATGGCACAGGTTCGGAGTCTTTTCGCTGATCTCATTCGCAAAGCTGATATCAAAATCCATTCCGATCTCATGAGCAATTGCAGGCAGATGAAGCATACTGTTGGTAGAACAGCCAAGTGCCATATCTACGGTCAGTGCATTAAGAATTGCTTCTTTTGTCATGATATCTCTTGGACGGATGTTTCTGCGGTACATTTCCATAACCTGCATACCTGCATGTTTTGCAAGGCGGATACGCTCTGAATATACAGCCGGGATGGTTCCGTTTCCACGAAGTCCCATACCAAGAACTTCAGTAAGGCAGTTCATGGAGTTGGCTGTGTACATACCTGAACATGATCCACAGGTAGGGCATGTTTTGTTTTCAAATTCTGTCAGTTCGTCTTCGTCGATCTTGCCTGCCGCATAAGATCCAACAGCCTCAAACATACTGGAAAGACTGGTCTTATGTCCATGGATATGTCCTGCAAGCATCGGACCACCGCTGACAAATACAGTAGGAACGTTGATTCTTGCTGCTGCCATCAGAAGTCCCGGTACATTCTTGTCGCAGTTCGGCACCATAACAAGGGCATCAAACTGGTGTGCCATTGCCATAGCTTCTGTGGAATCTGCGATCAGATCTCTGGTAACAAGGGAATATTTCATTCCGATATGTCCCATGGCAATACCATCACATACTGCAATAGCCGGGAAAACGATCGGTGTACCACCAGCCATGGCAACACCCTGTTTTACAGCTGCTACTATTTTATCCAGATTCATATGACCTGGCACGATTTCGTTATAGGAACTTACAATACCTACCAGAGGACGTTCCATCTCTTCTTTTGTAAGGCCAAGAGCATTAAACAATGACCTGTGAGGTGCCTGCTGTGAGCCTGTTTTTACTGCATCACTTCTCATTTTGTATCTCTCCTTTATTTCTCATTTATACCGCTGCTGCGATCAGATCTCCCATTTCTTTTGTTCCAACAGCCTTACAGCCATCTGACATAATATCTCCGGTACGGTATCCCTCTGTAAGGACCTTCTGTACAGCTGCTTCTACAGCATCTGCTTCCTCATCCAGGTTCAGGGAATAACGGAGAAGCATGGCTGCGGAAAGAATCGTAGCGATCGGGTTGGCTTTATTCTGTCCTGCAATATCCGGTGCGGAACCATGGCTCGGCTCATAAAGACCGAATTTTGTTTCATTAAGGCTTGCAGAAGAAAGCATTCCGATAGATCCTGTAACCATGCTGGCTTCATCAGAGAGAATATCCCCGAACATGTTCTCTGTAAGGATCACATCAAACTGTCCTGGATTGTGAACCAGCTGCATGGCACAGTTGTCAACCAGCATATGTTCCAGCGTAACTTCTGGATAGTCCTTTGCAACTTCTTCTACGACTTTTCTCCAGAGTCTGGAAGAATCCAGAACGTTTGCCTTGTCTACGCTTGTGACTTTTTTCCTGCGTTTCATTGCAATATCAAATGCTTTGATGGCAATACGACGGATCTCATTCTCATTATAGGTAAGGGTATCTGTAGCTTTCATAACACCGTTTTCTTCTGCTGTATGTCTTTCTCCGAAATAAAGACCTCCTGTCAGCTCACGAACGATGACCATATCAAAACCTTCACCGATCACTTCTTTTTTAAGGGGGCATGCCTCTTCCAGTTCTTTGTAAAGGTATGCAGGGCGAAGATTTGCAAAAAGATTCAGTGCCTTACGGATAGCCAGAAGGCCTGCCTCCGGACGTTTGGATGGTTCCAGTTTGTACCATGGGGAAGTCTTGGCATCTCCACCAATGGAACCCATAAGCACAGCATCAGAAGCTTTTGCAGTAGCAATAGCCTCTTCTGTAAGAGGTACCCCATGAACGTCAATAGAGGCTCCTCCCAGGAGCACTTCTGAGTAAGAGAATGTATGATGATATTTCTGGCATACGCTGTCCAGAACTTTTTTTGCTTCAGCAACAATTTCCGGTCCGATTCCATCTCCTGAAATCAATGCAATCTTATATTCCATATCTCGCTTTCCTATCTTTGCAGATATATTTTTTCCCTGCAAAGTCCTTTCCTTTGGGTATCGTTATTATAATAACGCACTTTTTTATACTTTTCAACCCTTTACTACGCAAAAGTTTTACAGTGGCAATTTTGTACCAATATTTTTATTCTTATGAAAAAAGAGCATCGTGCATTCCGCACAACACTCTCTTTTTTATTTGCAGTTATGCAGATACCTGGTCTGCCTTCTCCACCTCTGCAATGGCCTGTTTTCTCATGGGGATACGGCAGTTCTTGTTGTTGCCGAATTCTACGATCACATCTTCTTCTGTCATGTCGATGATCACGCCATAAAAACCTCCCGTAGTAACAATGCTGTCACCAACTTCCATGCTGTTCAGCATGGCCTGGAGTCTTTTCTGTTCTTTTTTCTGAGGACGGATCATCAGGAAATACATAACTCCGAAAATGACTACCATCCACAGAATCATCATACCTATACTTGCGGTACTGCTTGCTGTGCTGTTCATTTAAGATTCCTCCAATTTTCTTATTGTTTCTTTTTGTTATAGAAACGTTACTATCTATCATACACAAAAATACACATCACTTCAAGTGCTTTCTGTAGTTTTTTACAAATGTGGAAGAAAAAAAGAATTATTCTCCTGCCTCGAAACCTTCCAGACGCATCTTTTTGTATTCTGCAAATCTTCCCTGGTCAAGGGCTTCACGGATCTCTTCCATCAAGTGATTATAAAAATAAAGATTATGAAGAACGCAAAGACGCATGCCCAACATTTCCTTAGCTTTCAGAAGATGACGGATATAGGCTCTGCTGTAGTGACGGCAAGCCGGACAATTACAGCCTTCTTCTATTGGCCTGGTATCCAGTTCATATTTGGCATTAAACATGTTCATTTTACCATGATTGGTATACACATGTCCATGACGTCCGTTCCGGCTGGGATATACACAGTCAAAGAAATCAATGCCCCGTTCTACGCCTTCCAGTATATTGGCAGGTGTGCCAACGCCCATAAGGTAAGTAGGTTTGTCCTGGGGGAGGTATGGCACTACTGCATCCAGAATGCGGTACATTTCTTCGTGGGTCTCTCCTACCGCCAGTCCTCCTACTGCATATCCGTCCAGATCCATTTGGGCGATTTCTTTGGCGTGCTCGATACGGATATCTTCGTAAACAGCACCCTGATTGATACCGAAGAGAAGCTGGTTCTTATTAATCGTATCTGGCAGGCTGTTGAGACGTGCCATTTCTGTTTTGCATCTGGCAAGCCATCGAGTAGTTCTTTCTACTGACTGCTGAACATAATTTCTGTCTGCCACACTGCTTGGGCACTCATCAAATGCCATGGCGATCGTAGATGCCAGATTAGATTGGATCTGCATACTCTCTTCCGGTCCCATAAAGATTTTATGCCCATCGATATGGGACTGGAAATGCACACCCTCTTCTTTGATCTTGCGAAGTTTTGCCAGGGAAAACACCTGGAACCCACCGGAATCTGTAAGGATCGGTCTCTCCCAGTTCATAAATTTATGCAATCCTCCAAGCTGTTTCACTACTTTATCCCCTGGACGGACATGAAGATGATAGGTGTTAGAAAGTTCTACCTGTGTCCCGATCTCATAAAGATCCTGGGTAGAAACCGCCCCCTTGATGGCACCTATCGTTCCCACATTCATAAATACCGGAGTCTGAATCGTACCATGAACAGTCTCGAACTGTGCACGTTTGGCACGCCCCTCTGTTTTGAGCAATGTATATTTAGCCATTTTGCTTCCTCTTTCTATTGTGATTATTATAACTTCCCATCAAGTATAACAGAATAACCACCTCTGGTAAATAAGAAATGTGTGTGAGTGGGTTGGAAGGATATATGATTTTCTTTATTTGAAAATAATAAAAAACAAAAAAGTTTTTTATGCATCTTTGTTAAGTGCTTTATGCGCTGTAGAAAGCATCAGTTTGATCCGGTTCAGCTGATTTACTTCGCTTGCCCCTGGATCGTAGTCAATAGCCACGATATTAGCCTCTGGATGCTGGCGGCGGATTTCTTTGATAACACCTTTACCGACGATATGGTTCGGCAGGCAGGCAAATGGCTGAATGCAGACGATATTCGGTACGCCTCCATGAATCAGTTCCATCATCTCTCCTGTCAGGAACCACCCCTCACCAGTCTGGTTACCCGGGGATACAATCGGTGTTGCCATTTTTGCCAGATCAGCAATGTTGGCAGATGGTGTAAAGTGGCGACTCTGTGCAAATGCCTCATTAGCAGTCTTACGGAGCCATTCGATTCCCTTGATACCCCAGTTGGCAATGGCTGCTTTATTCTTCTTGAAGCCCAGGAACTCACATTTGAAGTTCTGGTTATAGAAGCAGTAATTGATAAAGTCGATCAGGTCCGGGCACACTGCTTCTGCTCCTTCTGCTTCCAGAAGTTCTGCAAGATGGTTGTTGGCTGCGGGCAGAAATTTTACAAGGATTTCTCCTACAATACCAACTCTTGGTTTCTTTTCATCACTGATGGGGATCAGATCAAATTCATGTACCATGTCTCTGCACATTTTTTTAAACTGGCTGTGACTTACACTGCTGCCTTCCAGGAAAGAGATTGCTCTCTGCTCCCAGATCTTATGTTTGCGGTTGACGATTCCCGGCTCCAGTTCATAAGGACGCATACGGTAAACACACTTCATAAGGATATCTCCGAATACGGCACCATAGCAGACTTTCTTGATCAGTGGAAGGGTCAGCTTGAATCCAGGATTGCTTTCCAGTCCGCTTAAGTTGATGGAAATAACCGGTACCTGTTCCATGCCGGCTTTTTTGAGGGCTCTTCGGATAAAGGCAATATAGTTGGATGCACGACAGCCGCCGCCTGTCTGGGACATGATAACTGCTGTCTTATTAAGATCATATTTGCCGGAAAGAAGAGCATCCATAATCTGTCCTACTACAATCAGTGATGGATAGCAGGCATCATTATTTACATATTTCAGTCCTACATCCACTGCATGTTTGTTGTCATTCGGAAGGACTTCCAGATGATAACCACTGCTGTTGAATGCAGCCTGCAGGATACTGAAATGGAAAGGTGACATCTGTGGGCAGAGAATAGTGTAGTCTTTACGCATCTGTTTGGTAAATACCACTTTCTCAATAGATGCCGATCTAATCTCACGTTTTTTGTTCTGTGCATCTTTTGCACGAAGTGCAGCCAGAAGAGAACGTACACGAATACGTGCTGCACCCAGGTTATTTACTTCATCGATCTTCAGGCAGGTATAAATCTTGCCACTTCCATCCAGGATCTCATATACCTCATCTGTAGTTACTGCGTCCAGACCGCATCCAAATGAGTTCAGCTGAATCAGATCCAGATTATCCTGAGTCTTTACAAAGTTAGCTGCCGCATAGAGACGAGAGTGATACATCCACTGGTCATTGACACGAATAGGACGCTCCACATGTCCCAGGTGACTGACAGAGTCCTCGGTAAGGACTGCAATACCATAACTGTTGATCAGATCCGGGATACCATGATGGATTTCCGGATCAATATGGTATGGACGTCCTGCAAGGACAATACCTCTTCTGCCTGTTTCTTTCAGATAAGCAAGTGTCTCTTCACCTTTTTTCTCCACATCTTTACGTGCCTGTGCCAGTTCTTCCCATGCTGCATGTGCTGCTGCCTTTACTTCTTCTGCCGGAATATCCTTAAACACCTGTACCAGACGGTCTGTAAGAACTGCCTCTGTGGTAAATGCAAGGAAAGGATTCATAAAGGTGATCTCCGGGTCACGAAGTTCATCCACGTTATTTTTGATATTTTCCGCATAGGAGGTAACGATAGGACAGTTATAATGGTTTACTGCATCCGGAAATTCGTTTCTCTCATAAGGGATACATGGGTAGAAAATAAATTTTATACCTTTCTTCAGTAGCCAGCTGATATGTCCATGTGCTAGTTTTGCCGGATAACATTCCGATTCACTTGGAATGGATTCAATACCCAGTTCGTAGATCTTTCTGTTGGAAGTAGGTGAAAGGACCACTTCATATTTCAGCTGCGTAAAAAATGTATACCAGAAAGGATAATTCTCAAACATATTCAGGACTCTTGGAATACCCACCTGGCCTCTGGTAGCCTTGTCTGCACTTAAAGGCTCATAGGAAAACAGTCGTTTGTATTTATATTCAAAAAGGTTGGGAACATGATCTTTGTTTTTTTCTTTACCGATTCCACGTTCGCAGCGATTACCACTGATAAACTGACGTCCACCTGTAAACTTGTTGATGGTAAGACGGCAGTTATTAGTACATCCACGACAGTTTGCCATGGAAGTAGTGTATTTCAGTTCATTGATCTTGTCGATAGAGAGCATAGTAGTTTCCCTGCCCTCTTCATAACGTTCTCTGGCGATCAGTGCTGCACCAAACGCACCCATGATACCGGCAATATCCGGACGGATGGCTTCACAGTTGGCAATCTTTTCAAAGCTGCGGAGAACTGCGTCATTATAGAAAGTACCACCCTGTACTACGATATGTTTGCCAAGTTCTGTAGCATCAGAAACTTTGATAACTTTGTAAAGTGCGTTTTTGATAACAGAATATGCAAGACCTGCAGAAATATCTGAAACTTCTGCCCCCTCTTTCTGTGCCTGCTTTACCTTGGAGTTCATAAATACAGTACACCGTGTTCCAAGGTCAATAGGATGCTGTGCAAAAAGAGCTTCCTTTGCAAAATCCTGGACACTGTAATTCAGAGATTTGGCAAATGTCTCAATAAAGGAACCGCAACCGGATGAGCAGGCTTCATTCAGCTGTACACTGTCTACGGTCTGGTTTTTGATCTTGATACATTTCATATCCTGGCCGCCAATATCCAGGATACAGTCTACTTCCGGATCAAAAAATGCTGCTGCATAATAATGGGAAACCGTTTCTACTTCTCCCTCATCCAAAAGAAGTGCTGCCTTGATCAGTGCTTCTCCATAACCTGTGGAACATGCATAGGCAATCTTTGCCCCTTCCGGTAACCGGGAATAAATCTCCTGGATCGAACGGATTGCTGTTTTCAGGGGACTTCCGTTATTATTACTGTAGAAAGAATACAGAAGACTGCCATCTTCTCCAACCAGTGCAGTCTTGGTGGTGGTGGAACCTGCATCAATGCCAAGATAGCAATTTCCTTTATAAGAAGCCAGATCTCCTGTTTTTACCCTGTAGGAAGACTGTCTTTTATCAAACGCTTTATAATCTTCTTCTGTGGCAAACAACGGCTCCATACGCTCTACTTCAAACTCCAGTTTGATAGAATTACGAAGTCTGTCTTTCAGTTCCAGAAGAGAAACAGAAGTTTCTTTCTTGGAATTCAGTGCAGATCCGATGGCTGCAAAAAGATGAGAATTCTCCGGTGCAATGGTATGTTCCTCATCCAGCTTCAAAGTACGGACAAACGCAGCCTTAAGTTCGGAAAGGAAATGAAGCGGTCCACCAAGGAATGCCACATGACCTCTGATAGGTTTACCACAGGCAAGACCTGAAATAGTCTGGTTCACTACTGCCTGGAAAATAGAAGCAGAAAGATCTTCTTTTGTAGCACCTTCGTTGATCAGTGGCTGGATATCTGTTTTTGCAAAAACGCCACATCTGGCTGCAATAGGGTAAAGCGCTTTATAATTCTTTGCATATTCGTTCAGCCCTGTAGCATCTGTCTGAAGAAGGGACGCCATCTGGTCAATGAAAGAACCTGTACCACCAGCACAGATACCATTCATTCGCTGTTCAATATTTCCCCCTTCAAAATAGATGATCTTAGCATCTTCACCGCCCAACTCGATGGCAACATCTGTCTGAGGAGCCATCTTCTGAAGGGAAGTAGATACTGCTATCACTTCCTGTACAAAAGGAATCTCCAGATGATTCGCCAGAGTCAAACCACCGGAACCTGTGATCACAGGACAGAGATCCATTTCTCCCAGCTGTCCATGTGCTTTTTCCAGAAGATCAGCCAGTGTTTCCTGAATGTTTGCAAAATGACGTTCATAATCTGCAAACAGAAGTTTTTCGTTTTCATCAAGAATCGCAATCTTTACAGTAGTAGATCCGATATCAATTCCCAATGTATATGTATTCATATAAAGTATTTCGACCTCCTCATGGTTGACTGTATATAACAGATAAATTAATCGTGTTTCTTCTTATTTAATGTGAATCTCAAAATCGAATTCCGTAACATTATACGACAAAGTTTTTAAAATGACAATCACCAACTTTCGCAATCTGTTACTAATATTTTTCCCTGCCTGTCAAAAAAGAACATTTCGGAGTAAAATTCCCCAAAATGTTCTCATGCTTTTATTATCTGTGTATTTTGTCTGCAATACGGACAAGGTAAGAACCTCCCGGCATTCTGGAAAGACGCTCTGCCGCTGTTTTGTCTACTATGATATAGACAAGGAAATAAGCTGCTGCTGCCAGGATCACAGCCAGTCCCAGACAGATCACATTGGAATGAATCAGGAAATAAAGGCCATAATAAACACCACCTGCCACTGCACACATAACTACGGATGCGATCAGTGGGCTTACATAGGCAGTCTTCCATGGATTCTTATACTTCAGATATTTTTTCATAAAGAAATCATTCATTACGCATACCACAACTGCATAGATGATCATTGCCACCAGAAGGGCATATATTCCCAGATCGGTAAACATCAAAAGAAGGACTACTGCCACCACATCTACCACAAGTGCTACTGCAGCAGTAAACATAGGAATCTTTGGTTTACCGATTCCCTGAAGGACGCCATTGGAAATATTGGACATTCCATTAAGAAGAATGGTAAAAGATCCAAGCATCAGAAGCCTGCCTGCCACACCGTTTGTTCCGCCAAACAGCAACGATACAATTGGCTGTGAAAGTGTAGCCAGTCCTACTGCACATGGAATGGAAATAAACATAGATAACTGTACTGTCTGATCGATTCTTTTCCTTGTTTCACGGATATCCCCTGTGGCATAAAGAGCAGAAACTTCCGGAATCATGGATGTAGGTGCCGCGCTGGACAAAGTCAGTGGGATATTGATGATACTCATAAAGTAAGTGGCATATTCTGCATACATCATACTGATAGTATCTGCCTCCATGCCATGTTTACCCATGATTTCTGAATAAAGTACACCATTTAAATATCCGTTGATATTGTAAATAAAAGAGCTGAGGATAATCGGTGAAACGATCAGAATGATCAGTCTCAGGATCTCGCCATAGGACTCTTCCCTGTGGGTTCGGTCTTTTGCTACTCTTCTCTTAATGGCTTTGCGGTTAACGCCATATACCATCAACATAAACAGAAGTGCAATCACTACTCCTGCTGTGGTACCTACTGTAGATCCGGCAGCCCCCCATTTTGCCACGCTTCCATCTGTACCATCTGCAAAGTATCTGATGAACATCCAGGCAGCAATAAGACTTACTGCTGCATTAAAGATCTGCTCCAGAATCTGGGAGATAGAAGTAGGCATCATATTTCGGTAAGCCTGAAAATATCCTCTGTAAACACCAAGGATACCGGAAAGAAAAATGGTAGGTGAAAGAATCTGCAGTGCCAGCACTGCATTAGGCTGGTTACTTGGAATAATGATATGTGCTCCAAAGAGACATACCAACGCTACAATGCCCCCAACGACTGCTGCGTAAATCAGAGAACCCCGGAAAATTTTCTGGGCATTCTTGTAATCTTTCAGTGCAATTCTCTCTGAAATCAGCTTGGATACTGCCTGAGGAATGCTGAAAGAAGCAATCATCAGAAGGATCATGTAAGCATTCTGGGCAAGGCTGATATAACCCATACCCATATTTCCTACAATAGAGGAAAGAGGGCTCTTGTACAACAGACCGATGACCTTGGATATCATAGCCGCAACCATCAAAAAAGAAGCGTTTTTTACAAGGTTGTTCTTTTTGTTCATAAATATACTATGCTCCCTGTTCCTGTTGTTTATTCTCAATCTGCCAGTCAATTGGCTCAAGACCATTCTTTATAAGAAATTCATTGGTCCTGCTGAAATGTCTGCATCCAAAAAAACCTCTGTAAGCAGAAAGAGGACTTGGATGCGGAGCTTCCAGAATCAGATGTTTCGGATTGTTCAGCATAGATTTTTTCATCTGTGCAGGTCTGCCCCAGAGCAAAAAAACAATGGGACGGTCCTGTTCATTCAAGATACGGATGGCAGCATCTGTAAATTGTTCCCAGCCGATCCCTCTGTGGGAATTTGCCTGATGAGCACGTACAGTAAGTACAGTGTTCAGAAGAAGCACTCCCTGTCTTGCCCATTTTTCCAGATATCCGTTATCTGGAATATAACATCCCAGATCATCATGAAGCTCCTGATAAATATTGACCAGAGACGGCGGGATCTCCACATCTTTCTTTACAGAAAAACACAACCCATGAGCCTGCCCGTCATTATGATAAGGATCCTGCCCAAGGATCACAACCTTTACTTCACTTAAAGGCGTAAAATGAAATGCATTGAACATGTCTTCTGCCGGTGGAAAAATCTTATGGGTATGATATTCCTCCATAACCGTCTTATATAATTTTGAATAATAAGGCTGATGAAATTCTCCTTTCAGAGCTTCCAGCCACTCTCCTGACAAAGGAGCCATAATCTTTTGTTCTCCTTTCTTATCTACGGACAGAAATCCCCCTGCCCGCAAGATAATCTTTTACTTCCATGATCTCAAGTTCTTTATAGTGGAACAGAGATGCTGCCAGTGCTGCATCTGCACCACCTTCTGTAAGGGCATCATAAAAATGCTCCAGTGTACCTGCACCACCGGAAGCGATCACAGGTATGGAAACTGCATCTGCAATGGCTCTGGTAAGCTCTATATCATAGCCTGCCTTGGTTCCGTCGCAGTCCATACTGGTCAGAAGGATCTCTCCTGCACCAAGTGCTTCTACTTTCTTCGCCCATTCTACTGCATCAATACCTGTATCCAGTCGTCCGCCATGTTTGTAGATATTCCAGCCACCATCTTCCCTGCTCTTGGCATCTATTGCTACTACCACACACTGACTGCCAAACTTGTCAGCAGCTTCCGTGATCAGTTCCGGACGGTCAATAGCTGCGGAATTCACAGAGATTTTATCTGCGCCTTCACGAAGAAGTTTCTTAAAATCTTCCACTGTGCGGATACCGCCGCCTACTGTAAATGGAATAAATACATTGGCCGCTACTTTGCGTACCATATCTACTACCGTATCCCGTTCCTCACAGGAAGCTGTGATATCCAGAAAAACCAACTCGTCTGCTCCTGCTGCATCATATGCTTTGGCGATTTCTACCGGATCTCCTGCGTCTTTCAAATCTACAAAATTGACACCTTTTACTACCCGACCTTTATTTACATCCAGACAGGGAATGATTCTTTTTGTAAACATCTCAGTTCCCCTCCTTTTCCAGTTTTGCAAAATTCTCAAGGATCTTAAGACCAAACCGGCTGCTCTTTTCCGGATGGAACTGGCAGGCAAACACATTATCCTTCTCCACAGAAGCATGGATCGTCGTACTGTACTGAGTAGTTGCCTTTACAGTTTGCGGATCTTCTGCCTGAAGATAATAGGAATGCACAAAATAAACATAAGTTTCTTCCGGAATGTCTTTAAAAAGTCTGCCGTTATTCTGAAGATGAAGGGAATTCCATCCCATATGTGGAATCTTAAGCCCTTCTGCCGGCGGTATCCGCAAGATCTTACCTTTCAGAATTCCAAGGCCTTCTACTCCCGGTGTCTCCTCACTGCTTTCAAAAAGCAACTGCAGTCCCAGGCAGATCCCAAGAAATGGTGTATGGTTATCTGCCAGTTCTCTGATCACCGGAACAAGCCCATATCTGTGAAGATTCTCCATAGCCTGTCCAAAACTTCCAACCCCCGGAAGAATCACTTTATCTGCTTTCAGAATCACTTCCGGATTTCTGGATACTACTGCTTCCTCACCAAGATAGGCAAGAGCTTTTTCTACACTTTTGATGTTACCTGCATCATAATCGATAATTGCGATCATTTGTGTCTCACATCCTGTCTGTTTTATCTTTTTTATCTTTTTCAACATTTTTCCATATTTTAGTATACTCCAAAAAAAGGCAGATGCAAAGCAGTTTCTTTACATCTGTCTCTTTTATTTATATTTTCTTTCTATAATAGTAGGTTGTTGTTGATTTTAATCATTTTTCCTGTCCAGGGTAAACCAAAATTCCACACCATTGTCATAATTCTGTACTCCATATTCCTGGTGAAGCCCTTCCATAATAGCTTTTACAATGGAAAGCCCAATACCGCTGCCTCCATATTCTCTGGTCCTTGCTTTGTCTACTTTGTAGAACTTGTTCCAGAGTTTCGGCAGATCTGCTTCCGGAATCGGCTGTCCAGTATTAAATACTGTAACTTTTACCCGGTCTCCATCCGGAAGCACCCGGATCTCGATTTCTTTATCTCCAGCCAGATGGTTCAGAGCGTTACTGGTATAGTTGGTAACTACTTCCTCAATCTTGAATTCATCTGCCCAAACATAGACTGTATCCTCCGCTGCAAAACTTACTTTTGCTTCTTTTTGCTGGATCATGATATCCATAGACTGAAGGACACCTTTAATCAGGGTTACAATATCAAACCGTTCCATAGTCACTTCATCACTGCCGGATTCCAGATGGTTCAGGGTCAGAAGATTTTTCACAAGTTTATTCATCTTGGACGCTTCGTCCATAATCACATCACAGTAAAATTCCCTGCTTTCCGGATCATCGGAAATATTTTCTTTCAGGCCCTCTGCATATCCCTGTACCAGTGCGATGGGGGTCTTCAGTTCGTGAGACACATTATTAAGAAACTCCTGTCTCATCTGATCGATCCGTTCTTTATTCTCAATATCTTTCTGCAGCTCATTGTTGGCAGATTTCAGCTCGGAGATGGTTTTTTCCAGCTGAGCTGACATACGATTGAAGTTTTCGCCCAGTTCATCGATCTCGTTACCGGAATGACTCTGGTACTTGGCTTCAAAATCCAGCTCACTCATCTTGGTAGAGAGAAGAGTCAGTTCACTGATAGGTTTGGTGATTCTTTTGGTAACGATCCAGATCAGAATTCCACTGATGGCAATGATCGCAATTCCTACATATAAATAAAAACTGTTGGAAATGGATACGCTTTCACGTATACTCTCCAACGGTGTACGGATCAGGAAATAACATCCGTCTTCCAGCTGTCCCCAGCTTTCTACATATTCCATTCCTGCAAATCGGTCACTGACCTGCTGGATCACATAGGTATCTTTTTGAACCAGGATCTTGGTTTTACCTTTTTTCTGGTCCAGATTGTATACGTAACCAAGAAGCCTTGCTTCCAGCATATCTACATTGCTTCCTACAGAACATATGCTCTGGCCTTCCTCTGTAATCACTACCCAGGTAAGATTATTCTCGGAACATTTACGGTAGATCTCATCAGATACTTCTGCGGTAGAGTTTCCATCGGAATCTGTAGTAATATCCAAACTTTCCAGATTGTCCACTGCCTCTTTCAGAACTTCTGTTTTGCAGCTGATATAATAATGCTCCAGAAACATGGCATTGATCAGTGTGATCGCACAGATTGACAAAAGCAGCAACCCTATAAAGAGTGCTGCGATCTGTCTTCTCAGTGGATGAAATTTCCTGGTTTTTTCTTTGTGTTCAGATGATTTTTTCATTATTTTCCGTCAACCTCAAATTTGTATCCCATACCCCAGACAGTCTTGATATATTCACCTTTCTCGCCCATTTTGCTCCTCAGTTTCTTAACATGGGTATCTATGGTACGGGCATCTCCGAAGTAATCATAATTCCAGACAGAATTCAGGATCTTTTCTCTGGAAAGAGCGATTCCCTGATTTTCCATGAAATACGTAAGGAGTTCAAATTCTTTGAAACTCAGTTCCATTGGCGCACCATCTACTGTTGCCATATGTGCTGCCTTGTCAATGACAATGCCACCGGCTGACAGTACATCGTTTACTGTATCCTGTCCTGTCCGTCTCAGGATAGCCTCTACTCTTGCCACCAGGATCTTGGGGCTGAAAGGCTTGGAAATGTATTCATCTACTCCAAGATCAAAACCCAGAAGCTCATCTCTCTCATCGCCTCTTGCAGTCAGCATGATAATGGGAACTTTGGAGTTTTTACGAATCTCCCTGCAGACTTCCCATCCATCCATTTTGGGCATCATCACATCCAGAAGGATCAGTGCAATATCTTTCTCTTCATAAAAGATATCCATGGCTTCTTCACCATCTCCGGCTTCCATTACCACAAAACCTTTTTTTTCGAGGAAATCTCTTACCAGCTTACGCATACGGCTTTCATCATCTACTACAAGAATCTTCGGATTTTCCATATTAAATTCCTCCGTTCACTTTTCCTTTGTATTGTAAACAGTACCTTTGCTTATAGGATCTTAAGTCTGGTATTCTGTTTTATTTCTGGTTATCATCATACCAGAGATTTATGTTGGATTTGTGAACGGAGGAAATAATTTTTTTCTTATTTAACTGTTTTTATCTGCATTTTGTTTATGCAAGTGATTTTCCAAGAGCTTTGCAGTTTTCTACTGCTTCGTCGTCTGGCTCTTCCTGACAGATCACACCTTCGCCTACGAGAGCTGCACCTGCACCTTTACAGGATTCTTCCCAATTTCTCATCCAGTCTCCGTCTCCCCATCCATAGGATCCGAAAAGACCAACTTTTTTGCCGGAAAGTTCTGGTTCACATGAGCTGTAAAGAGGTTCAAATTCATCTTCTTCCAGAACTTCATCTCCCATAGCCGGGCATCCAAATGCGATGGCGTCAAATTCGCCTACTTTGTCTGCGGAGAAATCAGCGGTCTCGAATTTTGTAACTTCTGCCCCTGCTTCTTTTGCTCCTTCCGCCACTGCGTTTGCCATTGCCTCTGTGTTACCTGTTGAACTCCAATATACAACTGCTACTTTACTCATGATCTTCCACCTTATCCTTTCTTTTTATGCTGCAACAGTAAGCTGAAGAATATTTCTTCGTCCATCTTCAAAAAGTCGTCTGTAGATCTCAGAACATTTTTTCAGTTTGCGAAAAATATCCTGGGTCTGTTGTGGATCTCCATACACTTTCCAGATTCCGCAGCATTTATAATTTTTTCCTTTCTGCTCAATAAATCCCTTTACATCATCAAGGGGATATCCCAGAAACAGACCAACCTCGTGGGGAAAACAATCATACCCGGTGAAACGGGACTGGAGGTGCCGGATACAGTTCTCACAGTTCCCTGCCTCACTACATTCGTAACCGCAGGTCCGAAGAAGGTTTTCTGCACCTTCTCTTTTCAGATCTGCTTCCAGATTTTTCCTTCTGTATACATAGAGCAGGGCACGTTTATCACTGGTTCTCAAAATCTCCACAAACACACCTTTATGATTCAGTTTCTGATTAATTTCCCGGATCTCTCTGTTAAGATCCTGTAGTTTTTTTGCATTATAGCTGAACATATTTGCAGTCTTGATTCCTGCCAGAGTTGGAGCGCAATGAGCAATGATCTCTGATTCTAACATCCTGATATCCCCCGTTATCCATGTAATATTCTGCTTACAGGAATTTTTGTTACTATTTCCTGTTTTCGTCTGTTTATGCACAGAAAGTGGATTAGTTTTAACTAACCTAAGGTTTTAAATTTACGGATATGTCTCCATACCCGTAAATAACGTTCTCTTAATTAGTATCAACTAACTACCCTGATAGTACTATATCCACTTATTGCTGTCAAGAGTTTTTTTTATTTAACTTTTTATTTTTTATAAAACAGATTTCATAGAGTCCATACCGATCAGCAGTGTGGATGTATTATGTAGAAGTGCGGACATGGTAGGCTGGATCACACCGGTAACTCCAAGTACGATAAGACTTCCGTTGATACCTACGATTCTTCTGTAGTTCTTATGGATCTTGTTCATAAGACCATTGCTGATCTCTTTCAGAGTCACCATTACAGACAGATCATCTGCTCCGATGGTAATGTCTGCAATCTCTCTTGCAAGCTCTGCACCATCACTGATAGCAATACCTACATCTGCTGCAGAAAGTGCCGGTGAATCATTGATACCGTCACCAACCATCAGGACCTTGTGACCTTTGGCCTTTTCTTCCTCAATAAATCTGGCCTTGTCTTCCGGAAGAACCTCGGAATAATACTTGTCCACGCCTACTTTATGAGCAATGGCTTTTGCTGTACGGTCACTGTCTCCGGTCATCATAACGATCTGTGAAAATCCTGCTGCTCTCAGTGCCTTCACTACTTCCGGTGCTTCTTTACGAAGAGGATCTTCGATACAGATTACTGCTGCCAGTTCTCCGTCGATTCCCAGATACAAATGGGAATATTCTGCCGGGAGATCCTGAAACAGTTCTTCTTTATCTTCTGGAATATTGCATTTCTCATCTTCAAACACAAAATGATGGCTTCCGATAATTGCCTTATGTCCGTTGACACTTGTAGAGATACCATGAGCCACAATGTACTCTACTTTGGAATGCATCTCTTCATGTGTGAGACCACGTTCTTTTGCTGCGTCCATAACAGCTTTTGCCATAGAATGGGGGAAATGTTCTTCCATGCAGGCTGCCAGACGCAGAAGATTATCCTTGCTTTCTCCATTAAAGGAAACTATATCAACAACAGTAGGCTGTGCTTTGGTCAGTGTACCGGTCTTATCAAAAACAATGGTGTCTGCCTCTGCTACTGCTTCCAGGAATTTACCGCCTTTTACCGTGATATGATGGGCATTGGCCTCTCTGATCGCTGCAAGTACAGAAATCGGCATAGCCAATTTCAGTGCACAGGAGAAGTCTACCATAAGGATAGATAGTGCCTTGGTAACATTTCTGGTAAGTGCATAAGTAAATGCTGTACCTGCCAGTGTATAAGGAACCAGTCTGTCTGCCAGATGCTCTGCGTTACTTTCTACTGCTGACTTCAGTTTCTCTGTTTCTTCGATCATAGTAACGATCTTTTCAAACTTGGTAGAACCGGATGTTTCTTTTACGCGGATGGTGATTTCGCCTTCTTCTACAACAGTACCTGCATAAGCATAGCCTGCCTCTCTCTTGACTACAGGCATGGATTCTCCTGTAAGGGATGCCTGATTAACCATAGCTTCGCCATCTGTTACAATACCATCAAACGGGATCACATTACCCATATGGATACGGACCTGATCTCCAGATTTGATCTGGTCAGAATTTACCAGTACTTCCTGACCGTCTGTCACAAGCCATACCTTACTTACATTCAGAGACATGCTTCTTGCAAGGTCATCTACAGACTTCTTGTGGGTCCAGTCTTCCAGGATCTCTCCAAACCCCAGAAGGAACATGACAGATGAAGCTGTCTTGAAGTCACTTCTGAATATGGATACACCGATAGCCGTAGCATCCAGAACCGGGACTTCGATCTTGCCTTTTGCAAGGGTACGTACACCTTTCCATATGTATTTGATAGACTTCAGTCCTGTGAGAACATTGCGTACAAGTACTGGCAGGAACAGCTTCTTGCTGTAATGGATCACTACATGATTCACCATTTTTTCCCAGTATTCACTGTTCATTTCTCTTCCTGAGTTCTGCAGATAACTTTCTGGTGCTTCTGCTTTTTCGTAGGAAAAGCTCTGAACTGCTCTCAGGACTTTATTTCTGTCTCCTGTAAAGCAAATCACAGCATCCTGATTACGCTCTACGACTTTGGCAGATGTGACCATGGCAAGATTTGTCAGGAAATATTCCAGCTGATCTGCCTGTCTGCAGGACATTTTCTTCTGATGGATATGAAGCCTTATTCTGCCTCTGATCTCGTGCTCTATTTTGAATTTCATATTTACATCTTCCTCCTGCGAAAAAACACCTGTGGCTCTGTTACCACAGGTGCTGTCTCTCTTAATTACTCTTCTGTAGCAGTTTCTTCTGTTTCTTCTGCTGCTGTCTCTTCTACAGCTTCCTCTGCAGTATCTTCAAATTCTTCTGCTGCTGCACGATCTTCATTGATCTGCTGTGCTTCTGCGTAAATGTCTTCTACATTTGCCTGAACTTTGGAAACAGTGTTCATCACACATGTCTTGGCACGAAGAACTGCTGCTGTGCAGTTTGTGTAAAATTTCTTTGCATCTTTGCTGGAAAGAACCTTGATACCTGCTGTTCCGAATAATACTCCAGCTGCGAATAATCCATTGTGTTTTGTATTGAATTTCATGTTTAAATCCTCCTGTATTGTATTTGAGTTTATTTGTTTTCTTTGTATTATAAACATTATAGGCAAGTCAAAATAAAAGTCCAGCCTAACTTACGATGTTGAGAAATTTTCTCATTTGTATGTAAAAACAAACCTGTCTTCATGGAATTCTGGCAAAGAATGGTATCATTCACCACTCTCCACCAGAACTCGCTGAACCTGTCTGTCATGCAGATAGCCACAACTCTCCATACCTTTCTGAATAATATCCTTCAGCTTGTCTCCATCCAGGCGGATGAGGGTATGGTCATCCAGCTGAATACTGCACATATGTACCTGTGTTTCTTCATTACAGATCCTGTAGGCACGTTTACGTTTCAGTGCACCGATCTCTTCCAGAAGATTGATCAATCTGTATATTGTAGCCATTCCGATATTCGGATCTCTCTTGGATGCCATAAAATAAATCTCTTTACAGCAGGTACACTCTTCTTTGAGAATGATATCAAGGATGATCTTTCTCTGTCTGGTGATCCTGCAGCCCTCCTGACGAAGACGGTCCATAATGGCACTCCTCTGCATATTGCTTCTCTGATACTGCTGATTCTGACAGGAATTCATGGTAAAATCCAAAGTCTCGATCTTTGATATTTCTCTTGCTGCTTCCATCTCATCACTCCCGACATTTGGTTAGTTTATAATAACTATCGTAAGTTTATGATATCTAACTGGTTTTGTCAAGGATTTTATTGCACAAAAAAACCAGACTTCACATATTTTACAGTGAAATCTGGTTTAAATGGACCTGGCGGGAATCGAACCCGCGTCCGAAAGCCTATCCCTTGCGGTATCTCCCATCACAGTCGCTGATTTGACATTCCCTCCGCAATACGCCCACCGACAGGCTTACTGCTTTAGTAGCTTCATGATACATCTACCGGGGCAAAGCTTACCCGGCAAGGTTTCTCACATAGTCGACACCAGATTCCCGAAGTGTGAGTGCCCCGGGGCTGATGAGCAGCAACTTAGGCTGCTAACGCGTACTGTTCGTCTGCGTTTATATTTAATTTCCCGGTTGATACGCAGTCCAGGAGTCTGCGGATGGCTGCCCCAACTTCAAAGCCCCCGTCGAAACCAGTACAAGCCCTGATATAAAGCACTTTCAGAATGATCTCTGAAAGTCATACTGGTGTACAGACGATACTTTGTGTTAGTTCTGTTGATGTTTGTTCCCAACAACTCAACTCTTCTTTATTATATGTGTGAACAGGTATTCTGTCAAGGCACAAATCTGTTATTTTCCCATTAACATAAATTCTTTTGCTTTTTTCTTATTCTTTCATAAGGAACTTTTATGCTTTACCATATGAAAAGTCTTTACATTTCAGATTATATATTATAAAATGTAATGCATGGCATAACAAAATGTAATGATACGTATAAGTATCTTTTATGCATGATTTAACTTTTATTGAAGGGAGACGTAACTATGACAACCTCACACATCTGTATTATGATCGCGATCATTGTCTATCTTGGTATAATGCTCTTTGTGGGCTATCTCTGTTCCAAGCAGAACAATGATTCCTCAGATTTTTATCTTGGAGGACGTAAACTTGGTCCTCTGGTCACTGCCATGAGTGCAGAAGCCTCTGATATGAGCAGCTGGCTCCTTATGGGATTACCGGGACTTGCTTATCTGTCCGGTATTGCCGATGCAGGATGGACTGCCATCGGACTTGCCATTGGTACATATCTTAACTGGAAGATCGTAGCCAAAAGAATCCGTATCTACACCCATGTTTCCGGTAACTCTATCACTCTTCCAGCCTTTTTTAGCAACCGTTTCCGGGATGAGAGAAGAATCCTTCAGGGCATCAGCGCTGTATTTATCGTAGTATTCTTTATTCCTTATACTGCATCCGGATTTGCAGCCTGCGGCAAACTGTTCTCCAGCCTTTTCGGAGTCAAATATATTACCGCAATGATCATCAGCGCACTTGTTATTGTAGCCTACACCACGCTTGGTGGTTTCCTGGCTGCTTCCACTACTGACTTTATCCAGAGTATTATCATGTCCATTGCACTGGTCATTGTATTTATCTTTGGTATCCACACAGCAGGAGGCTGGGATGCTGTAGCAGACAATGCATGTTCCCTTCCTGGATACCTTACAATGACTACTACTTATAATCCGGTAACCGGTATGGAAGAATCTTATCCTCTTCTTAACATCTTTTCCATGATTGCATGGGGACTTGGATATTTTGGTATGCCTCACATTCTTCTTCGTTTCATGGCAATCGAAGATGAAAAGAAACTTTCTCTTTCCAGAAGAGTGGCAACTACATGGGTTGTGATCTCTCTGGCTGTTGCAGTTCTCATCGGTGTAGTTGGTCTTGGTATGACAAAAGCCGGAGAGCTTACTTTACTGGAAGGCTCCGCTTCTGAAACGATCATCGTCAAAATCGCTGATCTTCTCAGCACACATGGTATCCTTCCTGCATTTCTTGCCGGAACCATTCTGGCAGGTATCCTTGCTTCTACCATGTCCACTGCCGATTCACAGCTTCTGGCTGCTGCATCTGCTGTTTCCTCTGACCTTTTCGGAGGATTCCTTAAGAAAAAAGAAACCAAATCCGAAAGCATGAAGATGGATCGTATCACCCTTCTTTTCATTGCTATTGTCGCTGCTTTCCTTGCAAAAAATCCTGACAGTTCTGTATTCAACATTGTATCTTTTGCATGGGCAGGCTTTGGTGCTGTTTTTGGTCCTGTTGTTCTCTTTTCTCTTTTCTGGAAAAGAACCAACTGGCAGGGTGCTCTCGCCGGCATGATCACCGGTGGTGCTATGGTATTTATCTGGAAATATCTGGTTCGTCCTATGGGCGGTATCCTGGATTTCTATGAACTGCTTCCTGCATTCTTATGTTCCTGCATCGCAATTGTGATTGTCAGCCTCCTTACCAAGGCTCCTTCCAGAGAGATCACTGATGAATTTGAACTTGTTCAGAAAAAAATGGCAGAATAAATCTTGATCATTTAAAAATCCCTGTTATTCTGAAATTTCACTTTTCAGAATCCAGGGATTTTTATTTACCTGTTTTTGTTCTGTTTCTTTACAAAAATATAAAGAATGATCAAGACTATGCTTGCTGCTCCAAGAAGTCCGATCCAGAGCATTATCGGTGTCACATCTCCTGTTTTGGGTTTTGTGCTGGTCTTTACAGCCTGTACCGAAGTTTTCTTAACTGTTTTTACAGCAGGATTTGCTGAATTTACTGTCTTTACAGAAGATGTGGGAGAAGGTGTTATTTCTCTTTCATATGTATTTACAAAATGGATCTCACTCTTTTTCCCTTCCCTTCTGCTGTCTGTATACGTAGCAACAGAAGCCTCCAGACCACCTTCTTCACTGTTTATAACTGTGATCCTTAAATAATAAATTCTTTTATCATACTGAACCTTTGGATTGTTCCCACTGTTCTGATAAATTCTGTATTCATAAATCCCAGGTGATGTAAAATGAATCCCCTGAAGGGTGCCTTTGCCTGTTCCTTTGATCCGAATGCTGTGCTTTTTGGAAGCAGGTACTTCTCCTTCCCCTTCCAGCAGAATCTCTGTTGTCACTGACTCCGAAGATCCCTGCCCTTTTAATACCACACTGACAGGAATCTTAACCTCTGTATCTGCTGCAGCAAAAACGGATATAGGAAAAGCGGTCAGGCACAGAATCATCAGCCAGATTATTATATTTAATTTCCTGCTATTCGTATGATCTCCTCCTTTGCTCATGTCTCTTCCTCCTTCATTTCTGCCAGCAGAACCGTTCTGGCGTCTGTAAATTCCGAAGAACAGGTTGACATTGCCAGGATCCGGGGAGAATCCCCGGATTCCATAAGCTCTTTCAAAAGATCCTGATGAACCAGAACTGCATGATCTGATACAAACTTCAGAAGTCCCTTTGTTTCTGTTTTCCACTTCTCCGGTGTAAAAATATTTTCTTCTGAAGAAGAAACAGAGAGACAGGCAAGAACCTCAAGATGTATCTGTTCTTCCGGCAGATACAGAGTACCTGTTCGGTTTTTGTTGAAAAAATTTTCTTTTTTATACAGATCCAGATCTCCGAACATCTGATGATTCTCCATATGGTGACCATAAAGAAGAGAATACTTCTGTCTGAAAGAACGGTTACAGCCGGAGTCCAGAAAAATACTCCCTGCCATAGCAAATTCCCCATATACATCTGTATTGATATAAGTAAGATTGTCTTTTCCCTGCAGCACCGGCAGATCAACATTGGTATGATCCAGCGTGATCCATCCACAGACATCTGGATTGATCTTTCGAAGTTCTTCAAAAGAGGCTCCGTTATCCGCTTTTTCTTCCGGTTTCAGTTTCAGAAGTTCTGCCTGAACATTATCTGCTGCTGCATACACCTGACTGTTATCCCACAAAGCATAGAGGGAATAACTTCCTGCAAGTACCAGAAAAGCAGTCATAACAAAGGTGATCATAGAATTTGTCACCAACAGAATGGTCTTTAAAATCTTCATACAACTTCACCCTGATCTTCTGTTGTCCTTAATTCTGACCTTTGCGTTTTTTGAATGCAAATACAGTTCCTGCTGCGATCACTACCACTGCCAGTACAAGAATATATGGAACATTGTCAAGATTTACACCCATGTCGATCTCGCCTGTCTTATTATTGGTAAATGCTGCTGTAGTGGAAGCTACATTGATGGTTCCTTTATCACCTGTTTTGACAGTTGTATAACCATCTGCAGCTGTCTCTGTTACTGCATAGGTTACGCCATAAGGCAGATTTGCAATATGAAGGGTTTCCCCATGTTTCAGTTGGAATGTAGTCTCTTCTCCGATTTCGATGGAAGTTGGATTGCTGGTAGCGGAACCACCAGTTACAGCGTAGGATGTTCCATAAGTTTTGCCGGTTTCCCCTGTAAGAGTTACTTTAAATTCAAAATATTTGTTTTCATCACCCAGGTTACCAGTTACAGTCTTGGATACATTCAACTGACCTGCAGAATAAATATTTTCAAAAGTATCAGATTTTGTTCCACCTTCATCTTCTGTATGCACTGCTGCCACGCGAAGTTTTCCATTATCTCCCTGAATCACTGTTACTACCAGTTTGATGTTATTGCCATAGTAGGTAACACCTGCAGTTGTTCCGGCTACCTCTTTTAAGGTATATTCATAAATACCAACACTCTCGTAAACCGGAAGATTTACTGTAATATCTTCTATTGCCCCGGCTGTAGTTGCTCCACTCACAGCATAAGCCGCACCTGTGATCGTTCCAAGTGCCGGTGCTGATGTGGCCTCTCCATCTGTTACTCTGCCAGCACCTACCTGTTCAAGGGTAAATGTCTCTGCAGGTGAAATGGTTCCTTCATTAGTCAATTTATATTTCTTTTGAATGGTTACTGTCTCATGATCTGTGTAAGTAGATGTCGATGTTTTTTCTTCTGCTGAAGCGAAAACAGCAGTACTCATCGTCAATACCATGGCTGATGCCAACAGCCCTGCAAATAATTTCGTGATCTTTCTCATAAAAATACCTCCAGTTAAATTTATTTATAAGCCATATGGCTTATACACGTAAGCAGTTACAGGTTTCTTCTGCGAAAAACGGTGATCACTTTTGCCCTGACCTCAGAAAGAGAAATGCATCCCAGTTCCCGACTGTCAATGGTCTCTGTTCTGTGATCTCCCAGAACATACAGAGATCCTTCCGGTACTCTTAAAGGATAAGTCTGATCATCTCCCGGATAAGTAGGAAAAAGGATTTCTCCTGTCTGAATGGTTCCGTTTACTGTAAGTGTTCCAGATTCATCGATCTGAACCACATCTCCTTCTTTTGCCAACACTCGTCCTGTACGAATTTTTCCTTCTTTTTCATAGAGAACCACATCGTTTTTTACATAATTACGTTCCATCCGGAAACCGATCAGAAGATCTCCCGCTTTCACAGAGGGAAACATGCCATTGTCCGGTGCCTGTACAAACAAAAGCACCTGAAAAAAAATAATCCAGATCATAGCTGCCAGAAGCACAATACGGACCAGCAGCCACATATATGCTTTTCTTATTTGTCTCATCTGATCTTAAAGAAATTTCTTCCCTTTCCCGTTCTTTTTTCTGCATAAAAGAGAACTATTCCTCCAAAAGAAAGAATCACTGCCAGTCCCCAAAAGTTTCCTGGCAAATCTGCTCCCATATCCGGGATCACATCTTTTTCATTGGTTATGACCAGTTCTCCTTTCTCTTCTCCGGCAAGGATTTTTATGGTCTTTACCTGGTTCTCTCTGGCTCCACTGATCTCCTGAACAGCCTGTCCCAGGTAGGTTGCTGTTGTGGTATAACCACCGGCATTGTTCTCTGTGACCGTCAGCTGTGCACCAATGGGAATATCCTGAAGGGTGTAGTTTTCGCCATCTGCATCATGATCTTTCAGAACAAAATCTCCGGTTATGATCTCTCCATTACCGGACACATAACTGTAAGTAAAACAAAATTCTTTCTGAAAATCCCCCATAGGGCCTTCCACTTCTTTCAGAATCGTAATGTCTGTAGTAAGATCCGGATTTACAGGTGGAAGTTCTGTACTAAACCACACGTTATCAATATGGTTTCCTACTGTAATGTCTCCGGAAGCACTTGCTGCGGAAACAAAGAAATACCGGGTCAGATATTGACCTTCAGGTACTACATAGCTTCCATTATGAAGACTCCAGATACCAGTATTATTACTGCACAAGAAACTTCCTGCACCACTGTAATCCACGCCATCTACCATTGTTGTCCCGGCCGCCAGTGCCTTTGCCACTTTTACAAGTTGTGCCTGATTGGCAGAAAGATTTTCTGCTTTTACAGCATTCATGATCACTACGTACATCTGGTCTGAGCCAGTATATCTGGTATTTCCATTTCGAAGTCTGGCTGCATGGTAAAGCTGCCAGTGCATAGTAGAACCTGGTGTTGTCAGTACATCCTGATAAAGAGAACTTTCATAATTAGCATTCAGTTCTGCATACTGGGTACCGGCTGCCGCTGCAGACATGCCATGCCACTTAAAAGACAGGTCCTTATGAGTAGAATTACCATCCATTTTGTTGGAAGACGCGCTTACCATCTCGATCTGATTATCAGAAGCAGTGGTTTTCCAGACAATTCCCTCTGTGTCTCCTGTTATATAAGGTTGATACTTGTCTGTACAGGCAGGCACTTCAAAACTTCCGTTTCGAAGGGAATCATAATAGGGTATCTGACAAGTTCCTGACTGAAAGGTCTTGTCCTCTTTTTTTATCTGCACCTGATAGCTTTTCTGTGCTCCCTGATCCAACGTTACATTCAGCCAGCTGCCGTCTTCTGCCAGATTATAGCTGTCTCCTGTAATTTTAGTTCTTGCTACTTCTTTTCCGTTTCTCAGCCAGATAATGGTATATCCGGCATCTTTCAGCTGTTCTGCTGTGATTTCTTCTCCGTTTGGATCCGTTACTTTTATATAAAGACAGCCTTCTGTCCTGATGGAATCCAGAATCTCCACTTTACTAATATCAGGTTCTTCTGTTCCGTCAGACAAAAGAGTTACTGCCTGTCCTTCTTCCGTATTTTCTGACACATCACCCTCAAGAATTTCAACCTGATCACCGATCTTTTCTTCCGGAAGTTCTTCATCTGTTTCGGTCTCTTCTGTGGGAGGCTCTTCTGTAATGAGTCCCTCTTCAGATATTTCTGACCTGTCCTCCTGCTGTTCCTCCAGAACCAGTTCCTGTTCCTCTTCTCCGGCGTCTTTCTTTACCTCTTCTTCTGTAAAGGTTTCCGATACAGATTCATCGGTTTCTGCTGCAATGCAGTTCAGAGAGATCATGCAGATTAAGAACACTGCCATGCATACTGCCAAAAACCGTTTTACTGATCTGCATTTTCCAGATGAATGGTTATGTATCATACATTTACCTCCTTCACCTGTATCCTATGCCGCAGACCGGGGCAATATTCCTGTTATTTATAAATTTTTCTGTAACTGTTCAGTACCCTCACAGTTACGAGTCAAAATGCATTCCAAATCACCTTCGGTGATGGCATTTTGCCTTGTATGTCTCGGGATTTTGGCAAAAAACATGCCAAAACACCTCGCGGGATATTACCTACTGAATAGTTACATTTTTCTGTACAAAAAAAGAACCTGCCGGATGCAGATTCTTTTTTACAAAAAATATTTGATTTTACCAGATGTAGGAAAAGATGGAAGCCCCCACAACGGTACAAAGACCGCAGACTACGATTGCCAGACTGCTCATGGCACCCTCTACTTCTCCAAGTTCCATAGCTCTCGCTGTTCCTACAGCATGAGATGCAGTTCCGATAGCCAATCCTCTGGAAATAGGGCTTTTGATCCGGAACATCTTGCAGATAAACTCTGCTGACATGTTTCCAATGACTCCTGTAATAATGATCACTGCAACGGTAATGGTCACATAACCGCCCAATTCCTCAGAAACCCCCATACCGATGGCTGTAGTAATAGATTTAGGCAACATGGTCACATACTGTTTGTGATCCAGTCCAAAAAGCACTGTCATTGCAAGGACAGATCCAAGACTCGCCAGAACTCCAGAAAAAACTCCGATCAGGATCGCTCCGATATTTTTCTTCAGAAGATCCAGCTGCAGATACAGAGGAATTGCAAGACAGACGGTAGCCGGTGTCAGCAGATAACTTAAGTACTGGGCACTGTTGTTGTAACTGTCATAATCCACATGAAAAAGCACCAGAAATCCGATAACCAGAATAATTGAGATCAGCAATGGATTCAGTATTGCAAGTTTCCATTTGCGCTGAGCGGCAAGACCGATCTCATAAGCCAGAAGACTGATGACAATTCCTACTGTCGCCGAACTTAAAATCAGACTATCCATTTTTCTGTTCCTCCTTTTTTTCTTTTCTGGAAATAAGAAAATCTGTAACTTTACCTGTGACGATCATAACTATAAAAGTAGATACTACAGTGATCACAAGTAATGGAACAAGAAAGGACTGTAAGAGACTCCATGATGTCAGAAGCCCCACACCTGCCGGAATAAACATCAGCGGCATGATCTCAATAAGAAATTCTCCTGTTTCTTTTACATGTTCTACTTTCAGTATGCCGGTAAAAAGCAGAACAAACATTAGAATCAGTCCATAGATACTGCCTGGTACAGAAAGAGGGATAAAATATTTCAGTACTTCTCCTGCACAGGTGACACCAAGGATAATTCCGAACTGTCTTAGGTATTTCACAACTTTCGCCTCCTGTAATGATCTCGTAGCTTTTCACACTAGAACAGCTACACAATAGCTATTATTATAGCACAGGATATTTCTCCATGGCAATCTTAATAAAACACAAAAAACTGCTATAAAACAGGCAGTTTTTTATATAATTAAATTAAAAATGTCAATTTTTCTACATTATAATTTTCAAAAGCCTGCCGGTTCGTAAAAAAAGAAAAACAAAGATTCTGACGGTACTTGCATTCTGGTGATAAATCTGTTATTCTTTTGATGCACGAAAATATGTTCGTTTTAACTCTGAGAAAGGAGCCAGGTAATGGACGGATTTCAGTTTGAATATCGCTGTGCAGAACTTCTACGCAATCGGGGCTTTCATAAAGTATCTGTAACAAAGAGTGTCGGAGATCAGGGCATTGATGTGATCGCCTATAAGAATGGTGAAAAATATGGTATCCAGTGTAAATATTATACCCATACTGTAGGCAATAAGGCAGTACAGGAAGCCTATTCCGGTGCGGGATTTTATGACTGTGACCATGCAGTAGTAATGACCAACAGCACCTTTTCCAGAGCAGCCAGAGAGCTGGCAGAGAAACTGGATGTAGAACTGATGGAGGGCTGTCCTTCCAATGATATTTCCAGTGCACTCTACAAGATCATGAAGTTTATAAATGCTTCCGTTCTTTTACTGCTTACTTTTGTGGTCTGTGGGAATCTTGCTTTTCAGTATCCGGTACTTTCTGTTCTTTCCAGAGTATATCTTGGAGTTGCTTTTCTGGCTGCTGTCACTGGGCTGACAGGATGGCACCGAATACTCCCCTGCAGGATTTCTTTTATTCTTTATCTGCTACTTTCATGCTGTATGATCACACCGGAGATCGTGTATGGGACACTGAATCCTCTTTTGTTTTTCAGTCTGCTTCCTGTTGCTTTCATGTTCCTTCATCTGATATTTCTCCGACGGGATATGGATGCTTCTGATGAAAAGCGCCCTCTTCATCGGAAACAGAAGCGCAAAATCGCCAGACTGGGAAAATTATACGGAGACTCTCTGTCAGCTTCTCTGAATATTTCTGTCACTTACCGTCATGGAGCACTCACTGAAGAAGGGTATCTTTTTACATATGATTCTCCCTGTACAGACGAACATGCACTTCGTAAAGCTGTCACTAATTTTGGAAAAACTTTTCATAATTATTATGAACTACAGATCACAGAAGATGGCTTCACTGTCCTTCAACACACCAGAAACCAAAACAGACGGGAGGAACCTCCCGCCTGAATCTTATTTATTCACCAAAATCTCTGGCACACTGTTTTAATTTTTCTCTGATGGGCAGATGATAAGGACATCTTGGTTCGCATTTACCACATTCAATACATGCAGATGCCTTTACTTTCAAAGTACTGTAACGGTCTCTTGCCCAGTCTCCCAGATCATATCTCTGAAGATATCCTGCAAAAAGAAATACACTTGGTATATTGATACCAACTGAACATGGTGCACAGTAATTACAGCGACGGCAGAAATCTGTACCGAGCTGTTTGCGTACCGCTTCCATTTTAGCCAGTTCCTCTTCGGTGAGAGGTGCTTCGTTGGAACATGCTGCCATATTTTCTTCCAGTTCACTGCTTTCTGCCATACCCGGGATCACCACTGTCACATCCGGATTGGAACAGACATAACGAAGAGCCAGGGTTCCATCTTCAATGGCACCGCCAGCCAGAGGTTTCATATCAATAAATCCGATATTTTTCTCTGCACATCTGTGGATCAGCTCTGCTCCCTGCTGTTCTACAATATTATATGGGAACATGATGGTCTCTACCCAATCCAGTTCCAGTGCACGTTCAAATACTGCTGTAGAATGTGCAGTCAGTCCGATGTGTCCGATCTTTCCGGCTTTTTTGGCTTCCCTCAATGCCTCCAGTGCGCCACCTTTTTCGATTACCTGATCCAGCTGTTCCATACTTGGATTATGAACCTGATAAAGGTCAATGTAATCTGTACGGAAGTTTTTAAGACTGGTTTCAATGTCTGCTGCCATAGCATCCTTTGTTCTGGACATGGATTTTGTTGCCAGTATAAATTTGTCCCTGATTCCCTCCAGTCCATACCCGATATATCGTTCACTGACTGTATAGCCTCTGGCAGAATCAATATAATTGATTCCTTTTTCTGCCATTTCCCGGAGAAGTTTCCGGGTCCCTTCCTCATCAATTTTCTGAATGGGAATTCCTCCAAATCCCATTCTGGATACTTTAAGTCCGGTTTTTCCAAGTGTTCTGTATTCCATAAATATCCCCTTTCTTCAGTGAAATTTACGAAACATTATACTCTTAAAAGGACTTTTTGTCTATGGATATGGCTGTGGCAATTTTAATCCGTTTTGCTATGCTGTTTTATACAGGTATTATTCCACAAATGCATTGTCATAAGCTGCCTGATAAAAGAATTCCTGTGAATTCAAAGGGGTGTCTTCAGCTTTATAAACAAGTGCATAATTCCCCTCATTGTCTTCCACTCTTGCTTTCTGATTATCACTGAGCATGGTAATAAACATTTCTTCCAGTCTCTGAGCAATCTCCGGATCATAGATCGGGGAAGCTACTTCCACTCTTCTTACGGTATTTCTGGTCATAAAATCAGCAGAAGCAATATAAATACGTTTTCTTTCTCCACAACCGAAAATATAGATTCTGGAGTGTTCCAGGAAACGACCTACAATACTGCGGACCCGGATATTCTCTGTATATCCTGATACTTCCGGGATCAGACAGTTGATTCCCCGGATCACCATATCGATTTTTACTCCTGCCCTGGAGGCATCGATCAGTTTGTCAATAATCTTCTTATCTGTAAGAGAGTTCATTTTCAGACCTATGTATGCTTCTTCCCCTTTGTGTGCATGACGCATTTCTTCTTCGATCATGTCGATTACTTTATTCTGGAGACAATTAGGTGCTACCAGTAGGTGCTTCGTTTCTTTTACTGTTTCTCCTTTGTCCAATGCCTGAAATACATCTGCAGCTTCCAGCCCGATTTCTACTCTTGAAGTCATATAAGAAAGGTCTGTATAAAGACGGCTTGTTTTTTCGTTATAGTTTCCGGTACCGATCTGAGTATAATATTCAATGCCCTGTTCTGTTTTTCGTGTGATCAGGCAGAGTTTGGAATGAACCTTATATCCGTCCAGTCCATAAACTACCCGACATCCGGCTTCTTCCAGTCGTCTGGACCACTCAATATTATTTTCCTCATCAAACCGGGCTTTCAACTCGATCATAACAAACACTTCTTTTCCGTTTTCTGCGGCTTCAATCAGTGCTTCTACTACTTTACTCTGTCTGGACAGCCGATACAAAGTCATTTTGATAGAAACCACTTCTTTGTCATTGGCTGCCTCGTGGAGCATCCGAAGGAAAGGTTTCATACTTTCAAAAGGATAGGATAAAAGTTTGTCTTTTTCTTTGATCTGCTCCAGTATTGATCTGTCCATATTGAAAGATGGTGATAACTGCGGTGTCCTTTTTTCATAAAACAGTTCCTGTCTGGTACGAAGTCTGTCCTGAAGCTGGAATACAAAAGACAGATCCAGCGGTGAAAAACTCCGGAATACATATTCCGTATCCAGTTCCAGATAAGAACAAAGAGTTTTTACAATAGTTTCGTCCATATCTCTGGAAAGTTCCAGACGTACCGGTGCCAGTTTCTTTCTTTTTTTGATCAGTTCTACCATAAATTCTCTGTAATCCAGATCTTCATCATAAAGTGCATCTGCATCAATATCTGCATTTCTGGTAACACGCATGAGAGACTTGGACAGAATTTTGTATCCTTTAAATACTTTCGGAAGAAAATGAAGGATCAGTTCTTCTGATAACATAAATCGGTTTTTTGTAGGAAGTTCTACCAGCTCTGGGAATACCTCTTTGCTGCATGGTACAATACCAAGCTTTTCTTTGCCGCTTTTGGTCTGAAGAACACATACTGCATAGATTTCTTTATTTTTCAGAAACGGAAATGGCTGTCTCTTTCCTACAATGGTAGGTGACAGCAGAGACAAAATCTCGGAATCGAAATAAACTTCCAGATACGCACTCTCTTCAATACTCAGTCTCCGGAAATTCACCATGCTGACACCAAACTCTTCCAGCTTTTCCGTAAGTACTTCATATGCAGCATCTTTTCTCTGATTTAGTTTACGGACTTTTTTCAGCACTGCCCGAATCTGTTCTTTTGCAGTCATATTTGTTTTATTTTCACGTACTTCACCGGACAAAGTCATCTGATCCACCAGGGAACCTACTCTTACCATAAAAAATTCATCCAGATTGCTCTGATAGATTGCTTCAAAAGACAGTCTTTCCGCCAGTGGGATCTGTTCATTTTCTGCTTCTTCCAGCACTCTTTCGTTAAATTTCAGCCAGGACAGTTCCCGATTCATATATACGTTCTGTTTCATCTTCAGAATTCCTCCATCTAATATCTTTTCGCTTATTCCTGATAACTATAGCTTACGAAGATAAAATCCCCTGTTGTTTTTTGTAAAATTTCTGCAAAATAAAAATATCAGCTTTCAGGTGATCCCATCTGAAAACTGATATTTCGAACTTTTCATTTATTTGATTTTGAAAGACTGCTGTGTATCACAGAATTCATCCTGATACATCATATAAATCTGATACTCATCAGATTCCATATTCTGAAGAGGTACAGGTATCTCCTCGGTAAATGCAAGAATATTTTTATTATTCAGATCTATATCTGAAACATCATATACATAAGTATGTTCCTGTCCCTTAAAGATAATTTGAGAGATTCTATGATCATAAGTTCCTACATACAGGGTCTTGCCTGTGATACGGAAAGCGACCTCTCCATCCGGAAGCGTCTGGGACGGTGATGATACAGATTTGTTTGTTTCTATTGGCTGCCACAACTCACCTTTGATGTAATTGGTCTCCGGTTCAAAATCTGCTGCAAGAAGATTGTAATCAATCTTCATCTCTGTTGAACGGTAAAAACTGGTCTTGATCTTGTACTGGTTGAGGATTTCTCCTGTGTCATAGTCGAATTCATAATTCACTCCATGACCTTTTACATGACCACTCATTCCAAAAATATGGTTGCTTTCTTCGTCATATGCTGTGTTTGATGTAATCTTTGAGAAAGCAACCGGCAGATTTTTGATCTGACGGACCGTTCCTGCTTTTTCATCAACAGAATAAACTATCACATAGGAATTTCCGGTTCTCTCATAGTAATCAATCTGCTTTCTGCGGACACGTCCGTAATGATTATCGAAAATACTGATCTCTACTGTATCGCTGTTGCCATCCAGATCCGCATTTAACTGATATGCACTGTGCTGCTGAATATGATAAACAAAATCTCCATCCTGCTTCAGAACATATTTTTCATATTCTGTTCCCTCCCAGAATCTGGGATCACAGAGGATCCATTTAATCTCATGAGTGGTCCAGTCAACTTTTATTACAGAATCCAGATTACGCGGACTGATAATGATAGTATCCTCTTCCGGCTGATAAGAAACTGTGTTCACATGTGCCCAGTCACCCTGATCTGTATATTTGCATTTGATAAGTTCATCCATATCCAGCTGGTTTACTACTTCACCGGTATTACGGTCAATTTCCTGGATACGGTCTTCTTCATAGTAATACAGGGAACTGGTAAGAACCAGAAGGTTACCACCTGGCTCTTTCTCTATTACTTCATGATGGGTACCACCTGCAACATAATACAGATTCCATGCACGTCCCAGATAATCAAATTCATATAGATTTGTAGTCTGTGGTTTACCCAGACTTGGAACATATCCACCTGTATCCTGAACCAGAAAATGTGTATTGGAAAGATTATAAAGGCCGTAATTATCTGCTTCCCGGCTCATATACCATCTCACATCACCCATACTGTCGTAGGCCAGTGGATATTTGGTATCCTGTCCATAGACCATGGTCAGCCCATAGGCAGATTCTCCTGAAGTTTCTACAGGAGTAACTACATCCTGCAAAGTCTCCGGAAGTGCGTCTGTAGTTATGGTAATCTCCTGACTGTCTGTCACTTTTCCGGAATCATCCAGAAGTTCCAGAACTACCCTATTATCCATTCCGGGATAAAGTCCGATAACCGGAACTTTATGTGAAGTGGTTTTCTCCAGTTCTCCGGAAATATCGACTGCTTCTGTTTTGCCTTTAACAGTTACTCTTACTGTACATTCCTCATCTGTATCAAAGAGCACCACTGCTGTCAGAGGGGAGATCTGATAAGGATTGCTGATCACCATAGGTTCTTCCCAGGTGTACCCCTGCTCCTGTTCACTCTGAAGCTGTTGATCGATCTCAGCGGTTGTTTCCACCAGAGTAGGTTCTTTGGAAATAGCTGTCTCGATATCATCAGAAGCACTGTCGTTCTCCTGGATCTTTGCATTGTCCTCTCTGTCCATAGTTACTTTCAGTTCCTGCTTGTAATAACCATAATGATTTTTTTTCAGATTCGCAAGAACCTCGTAATTACTTTCCTGTCCGGTCAGCTTCATGAATGTGTTGTAAATTCCGATTCTTTTTTTCCAGCAAAGGCTCAGAAATAACACTGCCACTACAAGAAAGACTACTAAGAATAGTAATTTTTTTATTCCTTTCTGTTTGCTCATTTCAAAACTCCTGATAACTTATTTCTTTTCTTTTACAGAGAAATCTGAGATCCTGCCGCATAAACTTTTCCGTCAACAGCAACATAAATATCCCATGTTTTTCCTTCCAGACCATCTACAGATGTCCAACCTTTGGCACTGACACTGGAGCCATTGTCTCCGGCTGTTGCAGACTGTGTAAGATCATAAGATCTCTGCTCGTCTCCGTTTACAAGAATCAGACTTCCATCTTTCAGTTCTTCAGCTGATGCTTCTGTATTGTAAGTACCCTGCACAGAAAGCTTCAGATCGTCCAGAGTAATGTTCCATCCATCGGGCAGAGCTTCTGCTGAGGAAATATCCGTTTTGGCTGTATCATAGGAAGTTTCTCCAAGACTTCCCAGTACTTCCGGTTCTGTATCAAAATCTATGGAAGCTCCGTTTCCATACATATTCAGTCTGAAAGAACGATAAGTAAGTGCTGCTGCTGTATCACTTTCTACAGTAATCTCATATGTCAGGTTACCATTGTCCACCTGGTCAATATGAGTCATTTTGGTAAGACCTTCTTTGAACATATCAGATGGATAAAAATCGCTTCTGTTTTCTTCATCACTGTGGAGATGTGAACCTGCTGTAATGAAAAGATGGTCTTTGGTTCCGTCCAGAGAATCCACACCGGAGATCCAGTCTGAATACCAGTCAGAACCTCTTTCCTTACCATATTCATAAACCTGAGTAGCTGTCATGGCATCTGTATCAATATGATAGATCACAGCCCTTGAATATACATCGTCTCCTGTTACACGATCATCGTTGTTGATTCTTTTGACTTTGGCTGTACCATTGTCAAAAAGCATAATATCTCCATTATCCAGCATGGTTACATTATGCTGTGCATAGAACCATTCAGAATCCTCTCCTTCCAGAGTAAAGAAAAGATCGCTGTCTGTATTTTCCCATCCTGTAGGATCACCCAGGATCCAGGCAATATTCTTGTCGGATTTCTTTACTGCAACAATGGCATCTTTATGTCTGGCAGAAAGAAGGATAAGATCGTTTGCCTCATCATACCAGAGACCATTATTATGGAACCAGTCTTCCTCATCACTTCCGTCACTTTCCATGGAAGCCGACTGACCGTCCTCAACATCCAGAATATCTTTCATATCCAGTTCCCATACTACCTCGCCTGTAGTACGGTCAATTTCTACTACATAATCTTCTACAGAGCTCAGGTCCGGACTGTCTGAAGCTACCAGAAGGTTGCCATTGGGAAGTTCCCTGAAATCATGATGCTGACCGCCAGGTACTGCATATTCCCGATAGATTCTGCCATTAAGATCTACCTCAATAAGACCTTCCTTATAATAGCTGGTCTTCAGCACATAAGATGCAGGCATCATCAGATGACCATTCTCCAACTGATGGACACCCAGAACACCACCTATTGTGGTATAAAAGCGAATATCTCCTGCAGCATCTACCCCATAAACAGAACCCATGGCAGAACAGAGGAAAGTAAAATTGGAATAGTCATAACTGTCCGGATCTGAGACTTCTGCTTTGATCTCGCCATAATCAGCCTGCACTGCTTCTGTTGCTACTTCATAGGAAGCACTTTCGCCACTGTCCAGTGTGATCTCAACGGTTGTGGTATCCCCATTATACAGTCCATAAATCGGGACAATATGATCTTTTGCAGCCTCAAACGTACCTGTGATATCATTTTCTGATGATTTGCCCTTAACAGTCACAGTTCCACCAACTTCTTCCTCTGTGGAAAAAACTGCCATAGCTGTCAGAGGGGAAGTGCCATAAGGATCTACTACGATCAGTGCTTCCTCCAAAGAATAGCCATTCTTTGCTTCTGCCAGAAGTGCCTGGTCTGTTTCTTTCTGAGATGCAAAAATATCTGTTTTTTCAAGAACAGCAGATGTATCTTCTTTATCTGCAGCTTCTTTCTGGACTTCTGCTCTTACCATCTGTGGCAATGCAGCTGTTCCTGAAATCCCACCGGAAGCCAGCATTGCAGCTATACACAAATATATCTGTTTTTTCATAATCTCCTCCTGCTTCAGTTTTTATTCATCTTAAAGTGTGCAATGATATTCTTCGGACTCAAAGCTGTAACTTAACTCCAGTCCTTCTGCACCATCATTGACTTCAAAAGCAATCCATCCTTCATTGCTTCCGAAATTCAGAGTATTACCTGGCATACGTTTCATTCCCAGGTCTGTAAGGAATTCATCAGACATTCTTTCGTATTCATTTCCTTCGCTGTCTGTAACTTTCATCTTTGCCCAGTCAATACTCTCTTTGCTTCCATCTTTTTCAATACTCATTTTGATAAGGCAGAATATCTTGCCATCATCGGCATCCTTCTGGTAGTCACTGGTCTCCACACCTGTATAACCCAGGCTTACACTGACATTTTCCAGAGAATCATTCAGTTCTACATTTTCTACTGTCAGATTCCATCCTGCTACAGAAGCTGTTTCAGAATCAAAAGTACTGGAAGAAGTGCCCTCAGTCTCTTTTTCAGATGTTTCCTCTGTAGTATCTTCTGTAGCTGTCTCTTCTCCATCAGAAACATCTGCGGTATCTTCTTCTGTAGTATCTTCTGCTGCTTCTTCTGTATCCTCTGCGGATTCTTCTGTCGTTGTTTCATCAGCTTCTGATACAGTTTCGGTGTCGGCTGCCTTATCTGATCCACAGCCACTTACAGTTCCCAGAGCCAGTACCATTCCCATTAGCCACACAAATTTCTTATTTTTCATTTTTTTCTTCTCCTTTTCTATATGCAGGAAGTTCCATCCAGAACAAAACGCCTTCTGAAAGGTTGTTTACACCACAGCTTCCTTTATGTTTCTCTATGATTTTCTTTACTACAAAAAGCCCGATTCCTATATTTCTGAGTTCTGAATCTGAATTTTTGTCCTGTTTCTTTCTGGAAAAAGTATAAAAACTGTTCCATATAAGATCCAGCTGATCTGTTTCTATGAGATTTCCGTCATTATAAACTTCTATCCTGACTTTCTTTTTTTCTTTCATAACACAGGCCCGGATCTTCTGTCCCTGTGTTGTATGCTGAAAAGCGTTCATCAGATAATTATTGACAGCCCGTTCCAGATACATCTGATTTCCCAGAGTAAGACACTCCGGTTCGATCTTTTTCTCCAGTTTTATACTGTTTTTCTGAAAAACAGCATCATATTTCATTAACAGATACTCCATCATTTCAGAAAGATTTACAATTCCGGTCTGCATTTTATCCAACTGGTTATCTAACATGGAAAAGTCCAGAAGTTCTCCCACCATTGTTGACATTTTGTCCAGTTCTTCATGTATAGAAGAAAAATAATAATCTCTGTCGATCTTGTCACCCATATATTCCAGCATTTCCACCTGACTGGACACAACTGCCAGGGGAGTCTTTAATTCATGAGAAATATTGGCAATAAACTCTCTCTGACTTTCCAGCAACTGGTAATCTATCTGTTTCGATTCTTTCTGATTTTTCTTTTTTTCCCTGTTTAAAAGGAAACCTGCTCCTCCCAGCATGATCAGTGTAACTGCCAGCATATAATTTACTGTCATGCGGATAATTTCCTGACCTGACTGAATTTCTTTACGAATATACACATAAAAATTCTGATTATTCTGAAGCATCTTTCCTCGTATTGTCAACATGTTTCTTAAACGATATCCTCTCCAGTCTACTGTCCCATATTCCGAGAATTCATTTATTCTGTCTTCAATTTTTTCTTTTATAAAATCTGGAGAAAAAATATCTCCGGAAGAATACACAACTTTATATGTATCATCCACTATAAGGATTCTTATCTTTTCATTTCGATAACTGTCCAGGGTTTCATGATCTTCATCTTCCATATTACTGAGATTCATTTCTTTCAGTTCATCATACACTTCCATCATTGCAGAGGCTTTCTGATGAACATAAAAAGGCAGACAACCTGTTGCGTAAATCAGCACAGCCAAAAACAAACCTATGAAAATACTAAGTAAAATATCTATATGATTTTCTTTCTTATACTTATAACTCACCTTTATTCTCTCCAAAAATATATCCAACACCATATACTGTATGAATATAATTGCATTCTTCGCCCAGTTTCCTGCGAAGCTGTTTTACCAGTGTATCAACAGTTCTTATATCTCCTGTATAATCATATTCCCAGACAGCATCCAGAATTTTATTTCTATCCAGTACAACTCCCTGATGTTCCACAAAATACAGAAGAAGATCAAATTCTTTTTTGGTTGTTTCAATAATCTTGTCTTTGACATATATTTTCTGGCTCATCCTATCAATCTGAAGATTCTCATAAACCAGAATATCTCTTCTTATTCCTGCTCTTTTCAGGACTGCCTCAATATGGAGCTTGACAAGTGCCAGCGAAAAAGGTTTGGTTATATAATCATCTGCCCCTTTCTCAAATCCACTCATCTGATCTGCTACTGCTGATCTGGCTGAAAGGATGATCACCGGAACTTCCGAAATCTTTCGTATCTCTTTCAGTACTGTATAACCGCTGATATCCGGCAACATAAGATCAAGAAGCACCAGATCGATTTCATTCTTTTTTTCTTTAAATACAGCAACTGCCTCATTTCCAGTCATGGCTTTCTCTGTAAGATAATCCTGAAATCCCAGAAAATCTTCCAGTGTTTTTAATAACTTGGGCTCATCTTCAACAATCAAAATCTTTATTTTGTTCATATTCTGGATTCCTTTTACACTATATCCGTTTTATTCTATCATTGAAATATGATGTAAATATGATAAATATAAAATTCGTCAAAAAAACCGTCGGCATTGTACCGACGGTTTTAAATAATCTGGCTTAATCTTCAATCCAATTATACACGAGACAGATATTCACCTGTTCTTGTATCGATTTTCAGTTTATCACCCTGGTTTACAAACAGAGGTACCATTACCTGTGCTCCGGTTTCAACGATAGCCGGTTTGGTAGCACCCTGTGCTGTGTTTCCTGCAAATCCTGGCTCTGTTTCTGTAACTTCCAGTTCAACAAAGAGAGGTGGCTCAATAGCATATACATTGCCATTGTAGGAGCAAACCTTAACAACTTCATTCTCTTTGACGAATTTCAGAGAATCTCCAACCTGCTCTGCTGTAAGTGCGATCTGATCATATGTTTCTGTATTCATGAAGTTGTACAGTTCACCATCATTGTACAGATAGCTCATATCTACACGATCAATACGTGCCTGTGGAAACTTCTCTGTAGGACGGAAAGACTTCTCCAGTACAGCTCCTGTAATGATATTTTTATATTTTGTTCTGACAAATGCAGCGCCCTTTCCAGGTTTTACATGCTGGAATTCAACAATCTGACATACATTTCCCTCAATTTCAAGTGTGATACCGTTTTTGAAATCACCTGCTGAGATCATATTAAAATCCTCCTTCTAGTAGTGTCGCTACCAATCATTCTATAATATACACCGACATTTTTCAACTGTTTTTTTTAAGATCAGTGTAATTTTTCTTCTATTTCTTTGATGAGTTCCTCAAAAGGCTTCTCTCCGGTGACAACTTTGATGTCTGCAAACTTGTCATAAACCGGATCTCTCTGTTTGAGAAGTTTTTTGATCTTTTCGTCACGATCATCTCCGTCAAGAAGCGGATCCTTCCTGGAACCCTCCAAGCGCTTCTTAAGTGTGGACAATGATCCCTTCAGATATACAATGGTACCAAGCTGCTTCAGATACTTCTCATTCTGTTCCTGTAAAGGAAGTCCTGCTCCCAGTGAGATTACTTTTCTTTCCGGATCCTGAATCAGCTGCTTGACTGCCAGAGTCTCCAGTGCTCTGTAATAAGGTTCTCCGAATTTTTCGAAAATCTCTCTGGAGGACAGATTCATTTTCTTTGTAATAAGTCTGTCCAGATCCACAAATGGCAGTTCCAGATCCTTTGCTAACTGCTTTCCTACTCTTGTTTTTCCTGAACCCATAAACCCGATGATCACAACATGGTTCATGAAATCCCCTCCTCCTTTTTGTAAAAATATAAAACTATTTTTTCCAGATAACGCTTCAGCACGATCTGGATCTCTTCTTTTGGATTGATCGGTTTCACCAGAATATTGCGGATACCTGTTCTTTTGGCACCCCACACATCTGTAAACAGCTGATCTCCTATAAAAATCGTATTGCTGGTGTCCGTTCCCAGAAGCTCCATCGCCTTCTTATAATTGCCGGTAGCAGGCTTGTGAGCATTCTCTATAAATTTTTCTCCGATGACCGCATTAAAAGAAGAAACCCGGTCAATCTGATTGTTTGACAGAAAACAACTTCTGAATCCCAGCTCCCTGAGATGCCGGAACAGAGCAATTGCCCGTTCATCTGCCGGAGCTCCATGAGGAACCAGAGTATTATCTATATCAAAAAGCAATCCCCTGTAACCTTCCTGATACAGTCTGTCATAGTCTATTACATATGCGGAATCCAGATATTCATCCGGGAAAAAGCATCGAAACATGTTGTTGGTTCTCTCCTGCCAGTCTTTTATTTTGGGAAACTTATCTCTTATCAAGAGGCACATATTCTGCAGCAGGCAGAACACTTTTGTATGCAGGACGAATAATCTTGTCTGTATTGATCAACTCCTCCATACGATGTGCACTCCATCCTACGATACGTGCCACTGCAAACATCGGTGTGTATAACTCCAGCGGAAGATCCAACATACTGTAAACAAAACCGCTGTAAAAGTCCACGTTGGCACTGACGCCCTTGTAGATCTTGCGTTCTTCGGCAATCACCTGAGGTGCCATCCACTCTACCATGGTATAAAGTTTGTAATCTTTCATACGTCCTTTTTCTTTTGCAAGGCTTTCTACAAAACCTTTCAGAACCTGCGCTCTGGGGTCAGATACAGAATAAATAGCATGGCCCATACCATAAATAAGACCACGTCTGTCAAAAGCTTCTTTGTGAAGCAGTTTTTTAAGATAAGTCCGTACTTCCTCCTCATCTTCCCAGTCGTGAACTTCTTTTTTCATATCCTGAAACATCTGGATTACTTTGATATTGGCACCACCATGTTTGGGACCCTTCAGAGAACCCAGTGCAGCTGCAATGGCAGAATATGTATCCGTTCCTGATGAAGAAACCACATGTGTGGTAAAGGTAGAGTTGTTACCACCGCCATGTTCCATATGAAGGATCAGTGCCAGATCCAGGATCTTTGCTTCCAGATCTGTGTATTTCTTATTAGGACGGAGCATTCTTAAGATGTTCTCTGCTGTGGACAGTTCTTTCTTGGGATTGTGGATATAAAGGCTCTTGCCTTTTACGTAATGATTATATGCCTGATATCCATATACAGAAAGCAACGGAAACACACTGATCAGATTCAGACATTGTCTCAGAACATTCGGGAGCGAAATATCGTCCGGATTGTTGTCATAGGAATACAGTGTCAGTACACTTCTGGACAGTGCATTCATAATATCACGTCCGGGAGCCTTCATAATAACATCTCTTACAAAGTTTCTGGGAAGAGAACGCTGATTGGCAAGAAGATTCTGAAAATCTGCCAGTTGCTGTTTGTCTGGAAGAACACCAAAAAGTAACAGATAGGTAGTCTCTTCAAAGCCAAAACGATGATCTTTTACAAAGCCCGCTGTCAGGTCTTTGATGTTGTATCCACGATAATAAAGACTTCCTGCACAGGGTACTTCTTTACCATCTACTACTTTCACTGCCTGAACATTAGATACCTGGGTCAATCCTGCAAGGACGCCTTTACCATTGATATCACGCAATCCTCTTTTTACATCGTATTTCCCATAAAGAGAAAGATCCATACTGCTATGATCCTGACAGATTCCTGTCAGTCTCTCGATTTCCGGTGTTACCTTCATATTAAATCCTGTCATCTGATATAAGTCTCCTTTCAGTATCCTTAATTATGCCGATCAAGGTCCCTCCCTCACTTACCTTCGTCTTCATTATCAGTATAGCATTAAAACGCTCTCCGGTCTACCTGTTAAAACATCTCGCGGAATATTACCTGTGAACAGTAACCACCTCACAGAGTATTACCAGTAAACAGTAACACACTCGTTACTGCTGCCTATATGTACTCAGGAATTCTTTCAGTTTGGCAGATGCTTTTTCCAGCTGGCGTGTATTAGGAAGATACACAACCCTGAAATGATCTGGTTCCATCCAGTTAAAGCCCTTGCCCGGAACAAGAAGCACCTGTTTTTCGTGAAGAAAATCCAGAGCGAACTGTTCGTCATCTGTAATATTGAACTTCTCTGCGTCAATCTTCGGGAAAATATAAAATGCAGCATGTGGTTTTACTACGGAAATTCCTGGTATATCCCGAAGTGCATTATAAATACATTCTCTCTGTTCGTAAATTCTTCCGCCTGGCTTTACATATTCAGCCACACTCTGGTATCCTCCCAGTGCAGTCTGTACAATAGACTGTGCCGGTACATTGGAGCAGAGGCGCATGGAAGAAAGCATTTTGATTCCTTCTATATAACCCTTTGCCCTTTCTTTAGCTCCACTTAAGATCATCCATCCAATACGGAAACCCGCGATCATATGCGACTTGGAAAGACCGGAGAATGTAACGCAGAAAACATCCGGTGCCAGTGAAGCAATAGAAGTATGTTCATATCCATCCATAACAAGGCGGTCATAAATTTCGTCAGAAAAGATGATCAGTTCTTTTTCTCTGGCAACCTGGGCAATCTGTTCCAGAATTTCTCTGGGATACACAGCTCCTGTAGGGTTGTTGGGGTTGATGATAACAATGGCCTTGGTCTTATCTGTAATCTTGCTTTTGATGTCTTCAATATCCGGATACCAGTCAGACTGTTCATCACAGATATAATGAACAACCTTTCCCCCTGCCAGTGTAGCTGTAGCTGTCCACAGAGGATAATCCGGTGCAGGGATCAGGATCTCATCTCCATTATCCAGAAGTGCCTGCATACAGAGATTGATCAGCTCACTTACTCCGTTTCCTGTATATATGTCATTCATGGTAACATTGGGAATATTTCGAAGCTGCGCGTACTGCATAATCGCTTTACGTGCGGAAAAAATCCCCTTTGAGTCAGAATATCCCTGAGAAGTCCTGATATTGCTGAGCATATCCAGAATCACTTCCTGAGGAGCAGAGAAACCAAAAGGATAGGGATTTCCGATGTTGAGCTTCAGGATCTCTTTACCTTCATCCTCCATTCTCGCCGCTTCATCTACCACCGGTCCTCTCACATCATACAGTACATTATCAAGCTTCGTAGATTTGTCAAATGTTCTCAAAATATTCACTCCTCTCGTAGATTTTTGTGTTACTGTTGAGTTCTTCCACAGTAACTTTTTGTTTATTTTGCAGTAACACTGTATTGATTAATAATCTCACATTCAGACAAATTACGCAAGATTAAATTTTCTGCAAAAATTTTCGCTATGGCTCTTTTCAACTTTACCACATTGGTGTATAATCATACCGAGTCTTGTTGAAAAAGACAAAGATAACAATGTGGATGAGGAGGAAATCAAATGTCTTACACAGAAGAAATTTATGAGAGAGTTGTTGCACAGAATCCTAGTGAACCGGAATTTCATCAGGCAGTAAAAGAAGTGCTGGATTCTCTGAAAGTCGCAATTGACCGCAATGAAGAAAAGTATCGCAGCTATGCAATTCTGGAACGTCTTGTTGAACCAGAAAGAATCATCTCCTTCCGTGTTCCATGGATTGATGACAAAGGAAATGTACAGGTAAACAAAGGTTATCGTGTACAGTTCAACAGTGCTATCGGACCATACAAGGGAGGTCTTCGTTTCCATCCATCAGTAAACCAGAGCATCCTCAAATTCCTCGGATTTGAACAGATCTTCAAAAACTCCCTGACAGGTCTTCCTATCGGTGGCGGTAAAGGTGGTTCCAACTTCGATCCGAAAGGCAAATCTGACAGAGAAGTTATGGCATTCTGCCAGAGCTTTATGACAGAACTCTGCAAACACATCGGTGCTGATACAGATGTTCCTGCAGGTGATATCGGTGTTGGCGGACGTGAGATTGGATACCTCTACGGACAGTACAAACGTATCCGCAACCTCAGTGAAGGTGTGTTGACAGGTAAAGGTCTCACATACGGTGGATCTCTTATCCGTACACAGGCTACAGGATATGGTGTTGTATATATCCTCAACGAACTGATGCAGGCACATGACGATTCCCTGAATGGCAAAACTGTTATCGTAACAGGTTCCGGAAACGTTGCTATCTACGCTGTAGAAAAAGCTACTCAGCTTGGTGCAAAAGTTGTTGCAATGTGTGATTCCAACGGATTTATCCATGACCCTGACGGAATCAAACTTGACATCATCAAAGATATCAAAGAAGTAAGACGTGCACGTATCAAAGAATACGCAGATCAGGTAGAAGGTGCTACCTACACAGAAGGTCTGGGTATCTGGAATATCAAATGTGATGTATATCTTCCATGTGCAACACAGAATGAACTCGGTCTTGAAGGAGTAAAAGCTCTGATCTCCAACGGATGTAAATATATCGTAGAAGGTGCAAACATGCCTACTACTCTGGAAGCTACAGAATATGCTATGGAAAACGGAGTTCTCTTCCTTCCCGGCAAAGCAGCCAATGCCGGTGGTGTTGCTACTTCTGCACTGGAAATGAGCCAGAACTCTCAGAGATTTTCCTGGACAGCAGAAGAAGTTGACGCAAAACTTCATCAGATCATGAAAGACATCTACGCCAAAATCGACGATGCAGCAAAACGTTACGACATGAAAGACAACTTCGTTGTTGGCGCCAACATTTCAGCATTTGAAAAAGTTGCAGATGCTATGATCGCCCAGGGTATTGTGTAATTTCCGACCATCCTAAAAATAAAAAGTAAAAAATGAGGTATCGGTTTTTGCCGGTGCCTCATTTTTATTTTATGATTTACTTCGTTTATAGATCAGTGCTGCAAAAAGCACTGTAAATGGAACGCACAATACAATTCCAAAGCTTCCTGTAAGACCCTGCATAATAGAAATCCCAATATTATTGGAATTGATGATCTGACGATAAGAAAGGTCATAGGCATAGTCCAGAATGGAGAAATGCCTATGTAGATCATAGGCAGATAAACAAAAATAATGCAGAAAAATGATAGTATTATATTAGAAAACCATGAAAGGAATTACAGATACTATGGATAAAACAAGCAATATGGATAACACAACTAAAAAAGTAATTTTTCTTGACATTGACGGAACTCTTGCCATCCCCGGAGAAACAGTTCCTGTGCCTTCTGCTCTGGATGTGATCCGGAAAGCCAGGAAAAAAGGACATTATGTATTTCTTTGTACAGGAAGAAGTTATTGTCTCATGTCGCATTTCATGGAATTTGGTTTTGACGGTGCTGTTGCCAGTGCAGGAGGCTATATTTTCAGTGGCGATCAGGTGATCTATGACTGCCCTATGACTGAGGAACAGAAACAAAAAGCCATGAGAGTTTTTAAAGAAAATGGTGTTTTTCGTACCATAGAATGCAAAGATGGTGCCTACACCGATACAGAATTCACAGACTATATTCTGAAGCATACCAAGGGAAATGTAAGCAGTGAAATGCTCCGCTGGCAAAAACAGCTCAGAGATGCCCTGGGGTTCCGTCCTATGGAGGAATATCCCGGTACTCCTGCCTACAAGCTGATCCTTATGAGCCCTTCCATGAAAAATCTGGATCTGTGCAGGCCTGCCCTGGAAGAAGAATTCCAATTCTGTATCCAGGATATTACCGAACACTATGTAAACTGCGAGCTAATCAACCGTAAATTCAATAAAGGTACTGCTGTCCGTCAGGTATGCGAACACCTTTGCATTCCCATAGAAAATTCTATTGGCTTCGGTGACAGTATGAATGATAAGGAAATGCTGGAAACCGTAGGTTTAGGTATCTGCATGGCAAATGGCAATGAGCAGATAAAACAACTGGCAGATGATGTGTGTCCGGCAGTTACAGAGGACGGCATTCAGAAAGCATTTCTGAAATATCATCTTGTGTAGTAATAAATCTCAAAATATGGTATACTGAAGATATTAATAAAAATAATTCTTTTTCAGAAATGTGAGGTGAATATCATGTTGAAATCCTGGACATCAGAAGAAATTCCTCCAAAAGCTGAACTGAAAGAACGTCTGTCCAAATCCAAAAACCGTCTTTATGATCTGCAGATGAAGATCAAAGAACACAAACTTCCTGTACTGGTCCTTTTTGAAGGATGGAGTGCTGCAGGCAAAGGAAGTATGATCGGCAAAATCATCAAAAACATTGATCCCAGATTTTTTAAGGTTGCTACCATGTCTGCCCCAACAGAAGAAGAAACAAGACGTCCTTTCCTTTACCGTTACATGAGGGAGATTCCGGAAGAAGGTAAATTTGCTTTTCTGGATTCCGGATGGATGGAACAGACTGCGAAAGATGTTCTGAAAGGAGATCTCTCCGGTGAAGATTATGAGAAACAGATTGAAAGTATCAGACGTTTTGAACGTCAGCTTACAGACAATGGATATCTGGTTCTGAAATTCTTTATGGAAATAGATAAAGAAGAACAGAAAACACGAATGCAAAAACTGCTGGACAAGCCAGATACCAGCTGGCGTGTTACCGGTTTTGACAAGTGGCAGAATGAACATTACAAAAAATGCGAAAAAGTTTTTGACCGCTATCTGAAAGACACCAACCTTCCTACTTCCCCTTGGTATATCATTGATGCAGGCAATAAGAAATGGGCAGAACTTCAGGTACTGGAAACTCTGGTCAGCAATATTGATACAGCTCTCCAAAATCAGAAACATTCTGTTCCCATTCCGCAGAATGTCTTTCCCCTGGTCAAAATGCCAAAGCTTTCCGAAGTAGATCTGTCAGACAAGTTTATTGACGAAAAAGAATATCAGCAAAAGCTGAAAGTTCTCCAGTCCAGACTGGGCGAGCTCCACAACCGTCTCTACCGCAAACGCGTGCCTGTGATCATCACTTACGAAGGCTGGGATGCAGCAGGCAAAGGCGGCAACATCAAACGTGTTACAGGTGCGCTGGATCCCAGAGGTTATGAGGTACATCCTATTGCCAGTCCGGAACCACACGAAAAAGCCCGCCATTATCTGTGGCGGTTCTGGACAAGACTTCCCAAAGATGGTCATATCGCTGTTTTTGACCGTACCTGGTATGGTCGCGTCATGGTAGAACGTCTGGAAGGTTTCTGCAGTGAAAATGACTGGAAACGTGCCTACAATGAAATAAATGAATTTGAAAAAGAACTGCACGACTGGGGTGCTGTTATCATCAAATTCTGGGTACAGATCGACAAAGATACACAACTGGAACGTTTTACAGAACGTCAGAATAATCCAGAAAAACAATGGAAGATCACTGATGAGGACTGGCGCAATCGTGAAAAATGGGATCAGTACGAAATGGCTGTAGACGAAATGCTGAAAAAGACCAGCACTACTTATGCTCCATGGCATATTCTGGAATCCGTAGACAAAAAATACGCCCGTATCAAAGCCTTAAAGATCATTATCAAAGAACTGGAAAAGGTTCTGGATTAATAATGTTTCCGGCTAACTCAAAATACCCTCTGTCCATTCCAAAGTGGCAGAGGGTATCTTTATGATCCTATAAATGCATATTTTATATCAGGGTTCCATAAATTTTTTTAATTCGTCCATAAAAGTACTGACATCTTTAAACTCTCTGTATACAGACGCAAAGCGAACATAGGCAACTGCATCCATGTTCTTGAGATTTTCCATGACGATCTCTCCGATCCTGGTACTGGAGATTTCCCTGTCCGCACTGTCAAAAATCTGTCCTTCTATGGAATCCATCATAGCTTCTATCTTTTCTACCGGAATCGGTCTCTTGTAGCAGGCTCTTAAGATTCCATCTTGGATCTTGGCACGGTCATACTGCTCCCTGGTCTGATCTTTCTTTATGACACTAAGCGGAATAGTCTCAACTTTCTCATAAGTGGTAAAACGCTTTCCACAGGATTCGCACATTCTTCTTCTGCGGATGGAATTGGTATCTTCTACCGGTCTGGAGTCAATGACTTTTGTGTTGTCTTTATTACAAAATGGGCATCTCACCTGTTATCGTCCCCTTTTTCCCCTTTTATGGGTTCATTATACTTTATTATTTCCAATACTGTCAATAAACCTAACTGTATATTTCTCTCTTTTTATACATATAATTTTAAAAAAAAGCAGGTTCTTCCATGCGATTGTGCGAATTAAAACAAAAAGAAGTAATCAATACCTGTACCTGTAAAAGTCTCGGCTGTCCTGTAGATCTGGAATTCAACTGTAAAACTGGAAAAATAGAGTCTCTGATTCTTCCTGGTCCCGGAAGATTCTGCTGTTTCTGGGGACGTGAAAGTGAATATATCATCCCCTGGAACTGCATCTGCCAGATTGGCGATGATATCATTCTTGTAGAAATCCAGGAGGACAAATGCTTCCGTAAGTAACATTTCTTCTGTTTGTCAAGGGCTATTAATTTTTATATTTTCCTGAAAAAAGTATATTTCTTATTCTACCTGAGAATCATTTTTAGTACCCAATGAGATTAGGAGGATATGACGATGGCTCTTAACAAAGTAGAAATATGCGGCGTAAATACATCCCGGCTTCCCATCCTTAACCAGGAAGAAAAAGATCAGCTGCTTCAGCGGATCAAACAGGGGGATATGGAAGCAAGAGAATTATACATCAAGGGAAATCTCCGCCTGGTCTTAAGTGTGATCAAGCGTTTCCAGAACAGCAACGAAAATGCTGATGACCTCTTCCAGATTGGGTGTATCGGTCTTATGAAAGCAATTGATAATTTTGATACAACACTAAATGTAAAATTTTCTACTTATGCGGTTCCCATGATTATTGGCGAGATCCGCCGGTACCTTCGGGACTACAACAGCATCCGGGTCAGTCGTTCCCTTCGGGATATTGCATACAAAGCAATTTATACAAAAGAAAATTATATCAAAACACATCTGAAAGAACCTACTCTGGAAGAAATCGCCACAGAAACCGGCATTGAAAAAGAAATGATCGTCTATGCACTGGATGCGATTCAAAGCCCCGTCAGTCTTTTTGAACCGGTCTATTCTGAAAGCGGCGATAATTTGTATGTAATGGATCAGATCAGTGACAAGAAAAACAAAGAGGAAAAATGGATTGAGAATCTGGCACTCCGGGATGCCATGGACCATCTGGGCAACAGAGAACGAAATATCATAGAAATGCGTTTTTATGAGGGACGGACTCAGATGGAAGTGGCAGAGGAAATCGGCATCTCTCAGGCGCAGGTAAGCCGTCTGGAAAAAAATGCCCTGAAATATATGAAAAACTATCTTCGTCCCTGACAGCAAAAAGGACAGCCTTTCCGGCTGCCCTGCACTTTTTGTAATGTTATTATCATGATAATTCCAATTTTCCTGTGTAAAGCTGGTAATAAGTTCCCTTCTGTCTGATCAGATCTTTATGGTCACCTCTTTCAATGATCTTTCCATGCTCCAGAACAATAATGGCATCACTGTTACGGATCGTAGAAAGCCTGTGAGCAATTACAAATACGGTACGTCCTTTCATCAGATTATCCATACCTTTCTGCACAATACTTTCTGTACGTGTGTCAATACTGGAAGTCGCTTCATCCAGGATCAGTACCGGCGGATCTGCTACTGCTGCCCTTGCAATTGAAAGCAACTGTCTCTGTCCCTGGGACAACTCTTCACCGTCACCACTTAACATGGTATCATATCCATTGGGAAGCATCTGGATAAACTGGTCTGCATGAGCCAGTCTGGCTGCTGCATATACTTCCTCATCGGTTGCATCCAGTTTTCCATAACGGATATTGTCCCTGATGGTTCCTGTAAAAAGATGAGTATCCTGTAACACGATTCCCAAAGAATGTCTCAGATCGTCTTTTTTAATCTTTGTGATGTTGATACCATCGTAACGGATCTTACCATCCTGAATATCATAGAAACGATTGATCAGATTGGTAATCGTAGTCTTACCTGCACCTGTAGAACCTACAAAAGCAAGTTTCTGACCTGGTTTGGCATAAAGACTGATGTCATGGAGGATCACTTTGTTTTCGTTGTATCCAAAAGTCACATCTTCAAAACGTACATCACCTTTCAGCTCTGTATAAGATACGGAACCATCAGCAGAATGAGGATGTTTCCATGCCCACATACCAGTTCTTTCTTTGCATTCTACAATATTTCCATTTTCATCTTTTCTTGCATTGACCAGAGTTACATAACCTTCATCTTCTTCCGGTTTTTCATCGATCAGATTGAAAATACGTTCTGCCCCTGCCAGTGCCATAACAATAGAGTTAAACTGCTGCGCCACCTGCATAAAAGGCTGTGTAAAGCTCTTGGTGAACTGCAGGTAAGAAGCCATAACGCCAAGTGTAATACCACCAATTCCTGTAACAGAAAGAATGCCACCCAGAACTGCTGTCAGTACAAACTGCAGGTTACCGATATTTCCGATCACCGGTCCCATCATGTTACCGTATTTGTTTGCCTGTGCCGCACTTTCAAAAAGTGCTTCATTCAGTGCATCAAACTCCTCTTCAGACTTCTTTTCGTGATTAAAAACTTTAACTACTCTCTGTCCGTTCATACGCTCTTCAACAAATCCTGTTACGTCTGCCAGAGACATCTGCTGACGGACAAAATATTTACCACTTTTGGCACCGATCTTTCCTGTTACGGTAAGCATCACAAAGATGATCAGCACTGCCAGGATTGTCAGCAGCGGGCTTAACACCAGCATGGAGATAAAAGTAACCACAATGGTAAAAAGCGCCATAAGTGCCTGTGGAATTGCCTGGCTGATCATCTGACGAAGGGTATCGGTATCGTTAGTATAAAGACTCATAACAGAGCCGTTGGTATTCTGGTCAAAATACCGGATGGGCAATGTCTGCATATGTTCAAACATATCATCACGAACACGTTTCAGTACACCCTGACCAATGTATACCATCATTCGGGTATACGTAAAAGTAGCGATCACTCCCGCCAGAAAAATACATCCCAGTACACCCAGAGCTTTATAAAGCTCTGCAAATTCCGGTGTTTTCTGTCCGATCAGCGGAAGAATAAAATCATCCAGAAGGTATTTCAGTGAAAGAGAAACTGTTGTAGTGGCAACTGCACTGATGAGAATGCAGATGAACACCAGAACAAACTGAAATTTGTAAGTTTCTGTCATATACTTCAGAAGACGTTTGGCTGTCTTTCGGTTCTTTGCGTCAAACTTTGGTTTGCCCGCCGGTTTCCTGCTGTTCATTTTGTCTTTACTCATCTGACTCTCCTCCTTTCACCTGGGATTCATAGACTTCCCTGTAAATATCACTGGTTCTGAGAAGTTCTTCAGAAGTACCTGCTCCGGAAATTTTACCACCATCCAGAACAATGATCAGGTCTGCGTCCTCAATAGAAGAAATCCTCTGTGCAATGATGATCTTGGTAGTATCCGGAATCTCCTCCCGGAATGCCTTGCGAATCAGTGCATCTGTTTTGGTATCTACTGCGCTGGTAGAATCATCCAGGATCAGGATCTTTGGCTTCTTAAGAAGTGCCCGGGCAATACAGAGACGCTGTTTCTGACCACCGGAAACATTGTTTCCTCCCTGTACGATCTTTGTATCATATCCTTCCGGAAAATCCTGTACAAAGCCATCTGCCTGTGCAAGACGGCAGACTCTTTTTATTTCTTCATCGCTGGCTGTCTCATCACCCCAGCGGATATTTTCATAAATTGTACCGGAAAACAGCACATTCTTCTGCAATACCATGGAAACCTGATCACGAAGGACTTCCAGATTATAGTCACGAACATCTACACCGCCTACTTTTACAGAGCCCCCTGTAACATCGTAAAGTCTGGGGATCATCTGTACCAGAGTAGATTTAGCACTTCCTGTTCCACCGATAATACCTACAGTCTGTCCTGACTTGATATGAAGGTTTACATCTTTCAGAGATAGATTTCCGCCCTGTCCTCCATAGCTGAAATCCACATGGTCAAAAACAATCTCTCCGTTGGCTACTTTCTTCACAGAATCTGCTTTATCCTGCATTTCCGGAACTTCTGTAAGAACTTCTGTAATACGGTCTGTAGATGCCTCTGCGATCATGATCATAACAAATACAAAAGTTACCATATTAAGAGACATAAGAATCTGCAGTGCATAAACAATCACACTGGTAAGCTCTCCTGTTTCCATAGTTCCAAGCACAATGCTCCGTCCTCCAATGGCTGCAATAAGGAGCACTACTGCATACATGAAAAACTGCATAACCGGTGCATTCCATGCAACAATCTTCTCGGCTTTTGTAAACAGTTTATACACATATCCTGAAATCCCTTGGAATTTATTGATCTCATAATCTTTTCTTACAAAAGCTTTCACAACTCTGGATGCGTTGACATTTTCCTGAACTGAATTATTCAGTACATCGTATTCGTCAAATACTTTGATAAAGTTTGGATGTGCTTTTTTTGCAATAAAAAGAAGTGTTCCACCCAGAAGAGGAATCACTATCAGAAAAAGAAGTGCTATCTTGACATTTATGAGAAGTGTCATGATCCAGGAAAGAATCACCATAATCGGTGCTCTTGCCAGAAGACGGATGCTCATCATATACGCCATCTGGACATTGGTGATATCTGTGGTCATTCGGGTAACAAGACCGGATGTGGAAAAATGGTCAATGTTTTTGAATGAAAAATCCTGTACCTTATAAAAAATATCATGGCGGAGATTCTTGGCATATCCTGCTGCTGCCACAGCTGCCATATTCCCTGCCTGTACTCCAAAGAACAAGGCAAGCATTGCCATGATCACAAGAACGATCCCTCGCTGAACGATATAACTCATATCACCATTGGCAATTCCAATATCAATGATCTTCGCCATCTCCAGAGGGATAAGAACTTCCATCAGAACTTCAAGGATTACGAGAAACGGAGCCAGTATAGACTGTTTCTTATATTCCCGAATGGATTTGAAAAGTGTCTTATTCATCTTCTTTTTACCTCCCTGTATTAAAATTGTCAGATTCCTAACTTTACATATTATACAGACCAGAAAAAAGAATGGCAACTGTTTTTTGAGCAGGTCACAGAATCTTCATATATTCCATTCTTAACTTATCCGCTGTGGTTCTTTCCGGGAAAGTAATCTCTCCAAGCTTTGTTACCGGCATGATTCCCATAAGAGAATTCGTCACAAAACACTCTTCATAGTATTTTAACTGCTCCGGATATATTTCTGTTTCTTTTATCTTGTAATGTTCCAGAAGATATTCTCTCAGGATCCCCGGAAGTAAGCCACAGGAAAGAGCCGGTGTATAAATGCAGCCCTTTCGCACAAAGAAGACATTGCTGACAGTTCCCTCACAGATCTGTCCACTGGTATTCAGAAAAATTCTTTCGTTCATACCAGCTCTGGTGGCTGCTCTTTTTTCCAGGATGCAGTCACCGTAATTCATGGTTTTGTGATATACCAGTGGTGAAGTTTCATTTCTCCTTACCTGACTGAAATCTGCCACAAAACCTTTCTGATAGCTTTCTTCTGTATAAGGATTCTTTCTTTCTGTTATAATACTGTTCTCTCTGGAAAGCATTACTTTCAAAGCACCACTTTCCAAATGTGCTTCTTCCAGATATCGGTAAACCGCCCCTTCGGTAATACCACGTTGACTGATCTCGCCCATTCCCAGAAAATCCGCTGCTTTCTGAAGTCTCCGGAAATGTCTTTCCAGAAACACAGGATTTTTGTTTTCGACTGCTATGGTTTCAAAAGCCCCAAGTCCGAACTGGAACCCTTCATCTAATTTAATGTTCATTTTACACCATTCCTTATTTCATAGCTTCCAACACAGCTTTCGCTTTCTGCAGTGTTTCTTCATATTCAAATTCCAGCTCTGACTCGGCGGTGATACCTCCACCTACACCCAGATGATATCTGCCATCTTTATGTAAGGCTGTACGGATCACAATATTAAAATCACAGTCTCCATCCAGTGTCAGATAACCGATGGAACCTGTGTAGAGATTGCGTCTTCCATGTTCCAGCTCATCAATGATCTCCATAGCTCTGTATTTTGGGGCTCCTGTAATAGATCCTCCCGGAAAAGTTGCTTCCAGAAGATCTGCGAAGTTTTTGCCCTCTTCCAGTTCACCTTCGATATTGGAAACCAGATGGAAAACCGTAGCATATTCTTCTACAGTAAATAATTCCGTAACTTTTACGCTTCCTGGTTTGCAGACCTTGTTCAGATCATTTCGTTCCAGATCTACGATCATAAGAAGTTCACTTTTGTCCTTGTCAGAATTTTCCAGTTCTTTTCTCATAAGAAGATCTTCTTCCGGAGTATCGCCTCTTTTTCTGGTTCCCTTGATGGGACGTGTTTCCACATGTCCCTTTTTCATTCGAAGAAAACGTTCCGGGGAAGCGCAGACAATCTGGAAGTCCTCATAATCCATGTATCCTCCAAAAGGTGAAGGATTGTTTTTTCGCAGATCCAGAAATACATCTTTCGGCTGTTTTTCACTTTTTACAGTCATCTGCTGGGTCATATTGGCAATATAGATATCACCTTCGATAATATAATGGATCATATCATCTACTGCTTTTTTATATTCTTCTTTTTTGAAATTAGGAAATACTTCTATATCAAAACTTGTATCTTTGCTATTAATATAGGAAAGTTTTTTTTGATCTCCTGCCTGGATCTCCTCTTCGGTCTTTTGCAGAAGCTCTTCAGCAGGTGTTTCTGTCCCATTGGCAATAAGAAAGGTCCTTTTTTCTTTACAGTCTTCAATAATATACAGATCATAAAAAATCAGTACTGCGTCCGGAATAGACACGATATCTTTTTCCCCGGATGCTACTTCCATCAGTTTCCGTCCATATTCATAGGAAAAATATCCTACTGCCCCGGACACCAGCGGAAGGTCTGTCTGATTTTCATCTTTATGGTTCTGAAGATATTTCCTGAGATATTCTTCAAAAGTAATCTCTGTTTCTTCTATATTGTTAATAAAAAAACTGTCTCCATCTTTCAGCAGTTTCAGATATGGATTGCGACCTATTATGGAGTATCTACCCAGATCATTTACAAGGGAAGAATCCAGAAACACACTGTCTCTTTCTTCTCCCAGGATCTGAAAGATTTCTGCGGTTGATCTGTAAGGCGTCAGCTCTCTGATAATTCTCTTTGTATTGTACATTTTTCCTCCAATCCGGTTATGCCGGACATTTCTCCTGATGGTATTTTTCCTGGTTGTATTTTTCAGCTATTTTACAGAAATTCTCCAGAAGTTCATGTCCATACTCTGTAAGGACTGCCTCCGGGTGAAACTGTATCCCATATAATGGCATGGTTCTATGTGAAATTCCCATGACAGCTCCATCCACTGCAATAGAATCAATGCGATAATCCTTGGGGACTGTCTTTTCTTTAACAATCAGAGAATGATATCTGGTAACTTTAAACCTCTCCGGAAGTCCCTTAAACAGACCTTTGCCATTGTGAACAATCCCTGTAACTTTGCCATGCATGGGATGCTTGCCTTTCTCTACAGTTGCCCCGGAACAGAACCCCAGAACCTGGTGTCCCAGACAGACTCCAAGAATAGGAATCCTGCCCTGAAATCTTCTTACTGTCTCTACACAGACTGCCGCATCCCAGGGTCTCTTGGGACCCGGAGAAAGAATGATCCCCTCCGGCTGCATTTCTTCAATTTCTTCCATTGTGATCCTGTCGCTTCTTTTTACTATGATTTCTTTACCGAGCTCTTCAAAATAAGCTCTCAGGTTATATACAAAAGAATCATAATTATCGATCATAAGATACATAAATTTCTCCCTTTCTGACAACAAAAAAGGATAACAAATGTGCATGTCAAAACATACACAGTCGTTATCCCTGAATGGTCCGTAATCTGCGAATAATAGTAACAATTAACAGTTTTTTATTAAATTGTTTTCATGCTACCATATATATCGCCTGTCGTCAAGAATACTTTCCCGCATTTCTTGTGATTTTCGTCATATTTTCCCCCTTCTTTTGTGAAATTTCCCCTTTTCTAGTACGTGCATATATGTTATACTATGGCAGAAATGAATGATATGCAAAATAGACCTGTATGCGTCAAGTGTTCGGTGAATGGGGAGTTGTCACCGGAACGAAAAGCACGTCTTACGGTATATAGGTCGCACCCGTTGCTTACAATATAAGAGAATATCTCATATTGTGAAGGGATACGTTTTTCGACATACGTTCTATCACAATTGGAGATATCTTTTTTTATATTTTTTTCGACAAAAAAAAGACAATCTCCATGTATGATCAAAGTTTAAGGAGGTTGTTTTTTATTATGGTCGACAAAGAAAAAGTGGAACAGGCAATCCGTCTCCTTCTGGAAGGAATCGGCGAAGATACAGAACGAGAAGGGCTTAAAGATACTCCGGACCGTATTGCACGTATGTGCATGGAAATCTACGGAGGACTGGATGAAGAGGCAGACCATCACCTTGCCAAACAGTTCCAGGTAGAAAATAACGAAATGGTTCTGGAAAAAGACATTACTTTTTATTCCATGTGTGAACATCATCTGATGCCATTTTATGGCAAAGCAGCCATTGCCTACATACCTAACGGCAAGGTTACCGGTTTAAGCAAGCTCGCCCGTACAGTAGATGTTTATGCCAGAAGACCACAGATCCAGGAACGTCTTACAGTACAGATTGCAGATGCTCTGGAACGTACCCTGAATCCCAAGGGAATCATGGTTATGCTGGAAGCAGAGCATACCTGCATGACCATGCGTGGTATCAAAAAACCGGGCAGTAAGACTATCACCACTGTAACAAGAGGTGCTTTTAAAGATAATATGGAACTTCAGAAGCAGTTTCTTTCCATGGTCAAAGACTGATGCTTCCGGAAATGAAGCGTGTAAACGCTATCTGGAACCATCCCCTCTATCAGAAAAACTTGAAAGAGCTCCAGAAGCTGGAAAAGAACAGGATTTTCTGCAGGCACACACCGGAGCATTTTTTTGATGTAGCCCGTCTTACCTGGATCTATACTCTGGAAAGAGGGCTGGATTTTTCCCGGGAAATTGTTTACAGTGCAGCACTTCTTCACGACATCGGACGAGCAGAACAGTACGCCAGGGGAATCCCCCACGATGTTGCAGGCGCCAGAATTGCAGAGATTATTTTAACGGATCTTGATTTTGCAGAAGAAGACAGAAAGCAGATCCTTACAGCAATCAGTGAACACCGTTCTTCCGGCACTCGAACCGGTAGTTTCAGCGAACTTCTCTATGAAGCTGACAAAAAGTCCCGAAACTGTTTTGTCTGTCCGGCTCTGGCAGAATGTAACTGGGCTCCTGAGAAAAAAAACATGACGATTCAATACTGAGGTTTCATTCCTATTTTTTAATATCCCTACAAAAGGAGAAACAAATCATGAAAATCAGAAACACAGAATTTGATGTAAAAAATCATACATATATCATGGGTATCCTGAATGTAACACCGGACTCTTTTTCTGACGGAGGCAAATGGGACACTCTGGACCATGCAATGAAACATGTGGAAACCATGCTGGCTGACGGAGCTGACCTGATCGATGTAGGCGGTGAATCTACCCGTCCCGGTCACACACCAGTTGGCGCCCAGGAAGAAATTGAACGTGTACTTCCTGTCATCGAAGCGATCCGCAGCCGTTTTGATGTTCCCATCTCTGTTGATACCTACAAAGGAAGTGTGGCTGATGCTTCCCTGAAAGCAGGTGCTGACCTGATCAATGACGTCTGGGGACTGAAATACGACCCGGAAATGGCTCCTGTCATTGCCCGTCACAATGCCCCATGCTGTCTGATGCACAACAAAGAAAATACAGAATACAACAATTTCCTGGTAGATATGCTGTCTGAAACACAGGAATGTGTCAACATTGCAAGAAAAGCCGGAATCAAAGATGAAAATATTATTCTTGATCCAGGTGTTGGATTTGGCAAAACCTATGAAATGAATCTGGAAACCATGAACCATCTGGAGCTGTTCCAGCATCTTGGATTCCCCGTACTTCTGGGAACCTCTCGTAAATCCATGATCGGACTGACACTTGATCTTCCTGTAGACCAGCGTGTGGAGGGAACTCTTGCCACTTCTGTGATCGGTGTCATGAAAGGTTGTGCTTTCGTTCGTGTTCACGATGTCAAAGAAAACCGACGTGTTATCCAGATGACAGAAGCAATCCTCGGAAGGAACAGGTAATCTTATGGATAAGATACAGATCAAGGGACTGGAGATTTTTGCCAATCATGGGGTATTTCCGGAAGAAAACGTCCTCGGGCAGAAATTTGTAATCTCCGCTACCCTTTATACAGACACCCGCAAAGCCGGACTGACTGACGAACTCACCACTTCGATCCATTACGGAGAAGTCAGTCAGATGATCACCGAATATACAAAAAAACATACTTTCAAACTCCTTGAGGCACTTGCAGAAAATCTCTGCCAGATGCTTCTGGAAACCATACCTCTTCTTCAGAAGATCACTCTCCGCATTGAGAAGCCATGGGCTCCTGTAGGTCTTCCCCTGGATACAGTAGCTGTAGAGATCACCAGAAGCTGGCATACTGCCTATATTGCTTTTGGTTCCAATCTGGGAGACAAAAAGAAATACCTGGATGATGGCATCCAGGCACTGAAAGATACTCCACACTGTCAGATGGAAACGATATCTGAATATCTGGTAACAGAACCCTATGGTGGTGTGGAACAAGATAACTTTCTGAACGGTGCCCTGAAGCTCCGCACGCTTCTCACTCCGGAAGAACTTCTGGACAGACTTCATGAGATTGAGGCAGCAGCCAACAGAGAACGTATTGTCCGCTGGGGACCACGTACCCTGGACCTGGATATTCTCTTTTACGACAGTGAGATCATAGATACTCCGGATCTCCATATTCCTCATATTGATATGGAAAACCGAGATTTTGTACTGATCCCTATGGCTGAGATCGCACCTTATTACAGACATCCTGTATTGAACCGCACCATGGGACAGCTTCTGAAAGCACTCAATGAAAAAAATGCATAAATAATCCTGTACAAAAGACTTCTGAGTCCGGGCTTACACACCCAGGCTCAGAAGTTTTTTTGCTTCTTCCAGACGTTCCTGGAACTGCTCATAAAAATCCCTGTCCTCCGTATAAGGATTCCTGTAAAATCTGCTGAGTACATACATGTTCAGATTACGAATCAGGTCCGTATCTTCTGTCTCATAAATAACTTCCTGTACATCCAGAAGGAACTGATGCCAGTCCCATACAAATTTCTCATAATTCTTAAGATCCGGTGTATCCAGCCATTTTTTTACTTTAATCTTGGAACGATTCTTCTTTGCGCATTCATGAACCTGAAGAATATAATAAAAACCTTCCTGTGTATAATAACGTCCCAGTGGAAACAGGCGACAGAAGCCCGGGCGAATACTGTGGATGGAACATCTGCCCTCTGCATTAAGAAAAATACATTTTTCTTCCTTTCCTTTCATAGCCAGATGAGGCAGGATATTTCCGTCTGTCACTCCCAGTTCCAGTACACCGTTCAGCAGTTCTTCCGGTGTATGGTTCAGTCCTCTGCTCAGGCGACAGACATCATATGGATCCAGCACAACAGAATCTCCCATTCCCTGACAGCAGTCGTGGCAGCCTTTGCAGTCCTGACAGTCTGCTTTCACCATATCGTTAGCGCTATATAACTTCCCATCGGAAATTTCTTCCAGTGTTACTTCTCTTCTCATAAAATCTTTTGACTCCTTTTTATCCGGAATTATTCTTTAATAATGTCTTTTATTCTGTACAAAGCTATTGTACAGGGATATAATAAACTTTGTCAATTCTAAGACAAATTTAATAAAAATTGTAACTGTGAAGAGTTACTAAAAATCAAAATGAAATGGAGGAAACTATCAGCATGCGTTCTCTCGCAGTCTATCTGAAAAACTACAAAAAAGAGAGCATTCTTGCACCTTTCTTCAAGTTTCTTGAAGTTGTGTTCGATCTTCTTGTTCCCATAGTTATTGCCCGGATCATTGATATCGGTATTGCCCGCAATGATCATGGTCTCGTTGTTCGGAATTTCCTTATTCTGATCCTTATGGCTGCTGCCGGGCTTACTGTCAGTATCACAGCTCAGTATTTCGCAGCCAAAGCCAGTGTTGGATTTGCCACAGAGCTTCGTCAGGCAGCTTTTGATCATGTGCAGGGACTTTCCTATACAGAGCTGGATACTCTTGGCACAGACACACTGATCACACGTCTTACAGATGATATCAACCAGGTACAGAATGGTGTAAATATGGGACTTCGCCTTCTTCTCCGCAGTCCTTTTATTGTTCTTGGTTCCATGGTCATGGCTTTTACTATCAATGTACGTTGTGCACTGATCTTTGTAGTAGCTATCCCTGTACTATTCCTGGTGGTATTTGTGATCATGTATTTAAGTATCCCGCTTTTCCGCAAAGTACAGAACCGTCTGGATGCTGTTACCGGTCTTACCAGAGAAAATCTTACCGGTGTACGTGTCATTCGTGCTTTCTGCCGGGAAAAAGAAGCAGTCCGGGAGTTTGACGAAAGCAACTATCAGCTTACCAAACTCAATGAGTTTGTAGGAAAGCTTTCTGCTCTCCTGAATCCGGTCACTTATGTACTTATCAACATTGCAACTGTAATCCTTATCAATACAGCAGGAATTCAGGTAAATCTTGGTAACATGCAGCAGGGTGAAGTAGTTGCTCTTTACAACTACATGGCCCAGATGATCATAGAACTGATCAAACTTGCTTCTCTTATCATCACCCTGAATAAATCTGCTGCCTGTGCAGGTCGTGTTGCAAATATCCTTCAGGTAAACACATCTATGAACTACCAGAATTCAGATCCTGCTTCTGTATCCGGAGACTATGCTGTAGAATTTCAGAATGTTAGATTTACCTATGCTGGTGCCAGTGCTGAAAGTATCTCTGATCTCAGTTTCACTGTAAAAAAGGGACAGACTGTGGGAATCATCGGCGGTACAGGAAGCGGTAAATCTACTCTGGTCAATCTGATTTCCCGCTTTTATGATGTCTCAGAAGGTTCTGTTCTTCTGAACGGACAAAACATAAAAGATTATTCTCAGCAAAGTCTTCGTGACAAAATCGGTGTAGTTCCACAGAAAGCAGTTCTCTTTAAAGGAAGTATCCGGGACAATATGAAATGGGGGCGTGAAGATGCCACAGATTCTGAGATCTGGGATGCACTTACCACTGCCCAGGCCAAAGAGATTGTAGAAGCAAAAGACGGTCAGCTGGATTTTCAGCTGGAACAGAACGGCAAAAACCTTTCCGGTGGACAGCGTCAGCGTCTCACCATTGCCAGAGCTGTTGTAAAAAATCCTGAAATTCTCATTCTGGACGATAGTGCCAGTGCACTGGACTTTGCCACAGATGCTGCACTTCGCAAATCTCTCCATCAGCTGAGAGATGTGACCACTTTCCTGGTATCCCAGCGTACCGCAAGTATCCGTCAGGCTGATCTGATCCTCGTTTTAAATGATGGGCGGCTTGCCGGAAAAGGAACCCACGACCAGCTGATCCAGAGTTGTGATATTTACAGAGAAATCTATTTCTCTCAGTTCCCTGAAGAACGGGCAAAATATTCTTCTGCTCCATCTTCCTATTCAACACAGACAGCGGAGGTGAACTTATGAGTAAACAGAAAAAACAACATGACAATGCCGGCAGTATGGAAACACTCTTCAAAGTGCTCCGTTTCATTGGCAGGTATCGTTTTCTTTTGATCCTGAGTATCCTTCTTGCAGCTGTATCTGTAATCCTGCAGTTGTATGTGCCAATCCTTTTTGGTAATGCCATTGATCAAGTAGTGGCAGAACATCAGGTCAATTTTGCAGACATGTGGTATTATCTTTCCCGAATCCTGATCATGGTGATTGTTTCCAGTGTGGCTACCTGGGTTATGAACATTATTAATAACCGAATGACTTTCCGGACAGTTCAGGATATTCGTGCAAAAGCGATACGACATATACAGGTGCTGCCTCTTTCTTATCTGGACAGCCACAGCACCGGAGATATTATCAGCCGTATCATTGCAGATACAGATATCCTTTCGGATGGTCTGCTTCTCGGATTTACGCAGCTTTTTTCTGGTATCGTTACTATTATCGGAACTTTGATCTTCATGTTTTCCAAAAACTTCTGGATCACTCTGATGGTCATTGTACTGACTCCGGTAAGTTTCTTTGTGGCCAAGTTTATTTCTTCCAGATCTTTCCAGATGTTCCGCAAACAGAGTGATGCCAGAGGACGTCAGACTGCTATTATTGAAGAAATGATTGGCAACCAGAAGATAGTTCAGGCATTTGGTCATGAAAAACACTCTTCTGAAGATTTTTCAAAGATCAATCTGGAACTAAAAGAATACAGCCAGAAGGCAGTTTTTTACAGCAGTCTTACCAATCCTTCCACACGTTTTGTCAACAATGTGATCTATGCCGGAGTAGCTCTTGTAGGTGCTTTTCTGATTCCCGGAGGAGCTCTTACGGTAGGCGGTCTTTCTGTACTTCTGTCCTACGCCAACCAGTATATGAAGCCATTTAATGACATTAGCTCTGTGATCACTGAACTTCAGAATGCTCTGGCATGTGCATCCAGAATTTTTGCACTTCTGGAAGAAACCCCGGAAAGTCCAGATCCTTCTGAAACTATAACAGACGTAAAAGGTAAAATAGATATTGACCACGTATGCTTCCGTTATGTACCGGATAAGAAACTGATTGAAAACTTCAATCTTCAGGCAAATCCCGGTAAACGTATTGCCATTGTAGGACCTACCGGCTGTGGTAAAACTACTTTTATCAATCTTCTTATGCGGTTCTACGATATCAACAGCGGTACGATTTCCATAGATGGCCATCCTATTGACCAGATTTCCCGCCATTCTTTAAGAAACAGTTACGGAATGGTATTACAGGATACCTGGATCAAAAATGGTACTGTACGTGACAACATCAATATTGGCAAACCAGAAGCTACTGATGAAGAGATTATTGAAGCAGCCAAAATGTCCCACAGCTGGGAATTTATCCGCCGTCTGCCTGATGGACTGGATACCATGCTGAAGGAAGACAGCTTAAGCCAGGGCGAAAAGCAGCTTCTCTGTATCACCAGAGTTATGCTCTGTCTGCCTCCTATGCTGATCCTTGACGAAGCTACATCTAGTATCGATACCCGTACAGAGCTTATGGTACAGGAAGCTTTTGAGCGTCTTATGAAAGGACGCACCTGTTTTATTGTAGCCCATCGTCTCTCCACCATCCGTAATGCTGACGAAATCCTAGTTATGAAGGACGGAAGTATTATTGAACAGGGTAATCACGATGAACTGATCGCCAAAGGTGGTTTCTACCATACTCTTTACAACAGCCAGTTCGTTAAAGTAGCAGAATAAAAGCAAAAAGCGATGCAGCTGATATGCTTTTTATATATATCAGTCTGCACCGTTTTTATTCTCTGTTGATTTCCTATCATAAATGTTTCTTATTTCTGATTTTCCAGATATTCCTCCGTCAGAGCCACAGCATCCCGAATACAGTCCGGGCAGCTTCTTAATACTTTTCCTGTCTCCACACCTTTCAGCTCTCTGCAGAGATAAGCCCCATTCTTTTGCTGGAATTTCTTCACATATTCTTTTACTTTGCGGTAAGTATCTGCCTTAGTCATCTTCTCTCCATCTGGTCCTGCACTGTTCTGAAGTCCGATGATCATTATCATTCCGGAAAGTGCTCCACACATTTCCATCATTCCCATACCCAAACCAAAGCCTTCGGAAATACGAAACATTTCTTCCTCACTTACTCCAAATTCTTTGCAGAAAGAACATGCCACAGCCTGTGCACAGTTATACCCCCTGTCATGAAATTCGATTGCCTGATCTGCTTTTGTACCCATTTTTCCAACTCCTTTTCTCTTGTATGAATCACTCTGTTATCTATTGTAGCAAATTTGGAGAAACAATTCCACTTCTATCTTGCTGTTTCTGATATTAAAAAAAATTTAGCAGTACAGATGATTTTTTTTGGTCACTGTATTTTTTAAATGCGTATTGACAGCACTATATAAAAAGTGATATTTTTACTGTGAATTTCAAATCTGTGGTTACCGTTCACAGGTAAAAAAATATCATAAGTACAAAATACAAATGTACAAAAAGGAGAAGACATGCAGGAATTAAAACCAATCAAAGAAGGTAAAGTACGCGAGATTTATGATAATGGTGACAGTCTGATCATGGTGGCAACAGACCGTATCAGTTGTTTTGACGTCATCCTTAACAATGAAGTAACCAAGAAGGGTACTGTACTGACACAGATGTCTAAATTCTGGTTTGATCTGACCAAAGATATCCTTCCAAACCACATGCTGTCTGTTGATGTAAAAGATATGCCAGAATTTTTCCAGCAGGAAAAATACGAAGGTAAATCCATGATGTGCCGTAAACTGAACATGCTTCCTATTGAATGTATCGTTCGTGGATATATAACCGGAAGCGGCTGGAAAAGCTATCAGGAGAATGGTACTGTCTGCGGCATCACACTTCCGGAAGGACTGAAAGAATCTGACAAACTTCCTGAACCAATCTACACTCCTTCCACCAAAGCTGAGATCGGTGATCATGATGAAAATATCTCTTTTGAGCAGAGTATTGATCATCTGGAAAAACATTTCCCTGGAAGAGGCAAAGAACTGGCTGAAAAACTTCGTGACAACACCATCGCTCTTTACAAAAAATGTGCAGAATATGCACTGAGCAAGGGTATCATCATTGCAGACACCAAATTTGAATTTGGTCTGGACGAAGAAGGCAACATGGTAATCGGTGATGAGATGCTTACACCGGACAGCTCCCGTTTCTGGCCTGCTGAAGGCTACGAACCAGGACATAGCCAGCCATCCTTTGACAAACAGTTTGCCCGGGACTGGCTTACTTCCAATCCTGGTAATGACTGGACTCTGCCTCAGGAGATCGTAGACAAAACTATCGCCAAATACCTTCAGGCATACAAAATGCTGACAGGAAAAGATTTATAGTATTTATTAAGGAGTGAATACACACATTGAACGCCAGGGAAACTTACCAACTTATCATCCTGATCATCCTGCTGGCTTTATCAGCATTTTTCTCATCAAACGAAACTGCACTGATGGCAGTCAATAAGATTCGCCTCCGTTCTCTTGCTGAAGAGGGAAACAAACGTGCTGCTCTTGTTCTTGATATTGTAGAGAATCGTACACCCAAGATGCTCAGTGCTATCCTGATCGGAAATAACATCGTAAATATTTCCGCATCTTCTCTGGCAACTACTCTGGCATATCATTTCGGAGGGTATATGGTCAGTATCGCCACTGCACTTCTGACCATTATAGTTCTTATTTTCGGTGAGATCACACCTAAGAATTACGCAACTCTCAATGCCGAAAAGATCACACTCCGGTATATTCCGGTGCTGAAGTTCTTTATGGATCTCATGACACCTTTTATTTTCATCATCAATCTGTTTTCCAGAGGGGTGATGCATCTCCTTCGTGTAGATCCGGATGCAGCCAGCAAAGCTATGACAGAAGAAGAACTCCGTACTATCGTAGACGTAAGCCACGAAGACGGTGTGATCGAGTCTGACGAAAAAGAAATGATCTATAATGTCTTTGATCTTGGCGATGCCAATGCCAAAGATATTATGGTTCCCAGAGTCAATGTGACTTTTGCCAGTGTGGAAAGTACTTACCAGGAGCTGATCGACATCTTCCGTCAGGATCGCTTTACCAGACTTCCTGTATACGAAGAGGATCAGGATAATGTGATTGGTATCATCAATATGAAGGATCTGCTCCTTTATGACAATAATGAACCTTTTGATATCCGTCATTATCTCCGTACTCCTCATTTCACATACGAATACAAGGATATCTCCGAACTTCTTGTGGAAATGAGAGCATCCACCTTTAACATTGCCATTGTGGTAGATGAATACGGTGAAATGACAGGTCTCATCACTCTGGAAGATATTCTGGAAGAGATTGTCGGTGAGATTCACGATGAATACGACGAAAGCGAGAATGAACTGGTGAAAAAAATCTCCAACCATGAATATATCATCGAAGGTTCCATGAGTCTGGACGATGTAAACGACCATCTTGGTACCAGTCTGGATTCTGAAGATTATGACTCCCTTGGAGGTCTGATCATTGAACATCTGGACCGTCTTCCGGAAGAAGGGGACGAAATCATTACAGAAGATGACATTCGACTGGTAGTAGAAAAACTGGACAAAAACAGAATCGAAAGTGTCCATGTATATCTACCCCAAATAAAAGAGAAAAACAACTGAGCAGCAGATATTTTTCCATATAAAACAACCGGGCCTTTTCAGATGCCGAGCTTCAAATCCCAACTTCCGAAAAAGGCCCGAAAATACGCCGCTTTCTGGCACTTATTTATCTTTTCTTGACATCAATACAATCGTTTCGACATGATTTGTGGCAGGGAACATATCTACCGGTACTGCAGTAACTGCCTTATATCTGTGTTTTGTAAAATATTTCAGATCCCTTGCCAGAGTATGAGGATCGCAGGAAATATAAACAATCTTATGGGGATTCAGTTGAATTACAGAAGACATAAATTTTTCATCACTGCCACTGCGGGGTGGATCCATAAATACCACATCTGCACTTTCACCAGCCTCTGCCATCTGACTCATAAAGACACTGGCATCGTTTTGATAAAAGCGGACATTTTTGATCCCATTTCTCTTTGCATTTACAATAGCATCACGAACTGCATCCCGGTTCAGCTCTACGCTGATCACTTCTTTTGCCCTGCTGCTGGCAATGAGACCAATGGTTCCGATTCCACAGTAAGCATCCACTACTCGTTCTTTTCCGGTAAGTCCCGCAAGCTCAATAGCTTTTCCATATAGACGTTCTGTCTGTACCGGATTGATCTGATAGAACGATTTGGAAGAAATTCGGAAAGTAAGTCCGCATAACTGATCTTCAATATATCCTTTGCCATATAAAACTGTTTCTTTTTCCCCAAGGATCATACTTGTTTTCTGTCCATTTACATTAAGGATTACGGTCGTGATCTCCGGGTGAAGCTTTCGGAGCGCTTTTACAAAATTATTTTTGGATGGAAGTATCGGTGAACCAAGTACCAGAACCACCATCACCTGACCGCTGTGAAAACCTGTACGGATCAACACATGACGGAAAAGTCCATATCCTGTATCTTCATTATAAGTTTTGATCTTGAAGGATTTCAGCAAATCCCGGATATCCCTGATAATGGCATCTGCTTTCTGGTCTTCGATCAGACACTCATCCACCGGCACAATAAAATGTGTACCTTCCTCATAAGTTCCTGAAATAACCGTACCATCTTTTTTGTGTCCGAAAACAGCATGGACTTTATTCCTGTAATGAAAAGGATTATCCATACCAATGATCTTTTCTGTTTTACAGAAAGATTTCAGCAGTTTCTGGACATTCTTCTGTTTCTGTTCCAGCTGCTGTTTATAAGGCATATCCAGAAACTGACAGCCCCCACATTTCTTATTGACAGGACAGAGTGACTTTTCCGATTTCTTTTTATTCTGTACAGCCTTTTCTTTTGATTTTTCCATATTCTGTTTTTTATCAGGTTTTTCTTTGTTCTTATAGTTTTCTTTGTTATCATATAATTTTTTCTTTTCTGATCTGTAAGCAGATTTATAATTCTTTTTTCTTTCTGACATTTAGATTCCCTCTCCGTTAAATTCCGGTATAAAACTTTCTTTTGCTGTTTCGCCTTCCTGAATAAAACCGTTTTCCAGCCCAAGCTGAATCCCATAATCAATCAGCCGCTGGTATTCTCGATCCGTAACTTTTCTGGAAAGTCTGGGATCATCCTTCATGGCAGGCATTGGTGTATACTGATTCATCAGACTGATATAGATTTCTTTTCCATAGGTGGAAAGCAGATATTCAAGCACTCTCCTGGAGTCTTTAACATGACCGGGAAGAAGCAGGTGACGGACGATCACACCCTTTTTCATAATCCCTTGCCGGTCAAACTCAGGCGTCCCGGTCTGTCTCACCATTTCCTTCAGTGCCTCTCTTGCCACTTCCGGATAATCCCTCGCATAAGAATACTTCTCTGCCAGCTCCGGGTCCATATATTTAAAATCCGGAAGATAAATATCCACCAGGCCCTCCAGAAGTTTCAGCATTTCTGATTTCTCGTAACCTGAGCTGTTATAAACCACCGGTATCTGAAGTCCTCTATTTCTGGATTTCTCTATAGCTTCTGCTACCTGTGGAAGAAAATGTCCTGCTGTTACCAGATTGATATTATTGGCTTTCTGCTGCTGCAGCTCCAGAAAAATATCAGCCAGACGATCTGCTGTAACTTTCTTTCCTGTCTGTCCTCTGGAAATCTGTCCATTCTGACAGAATTTACAGCCCAGTGAACAGCCGGAAAAAAAGACCGCACCGGAACCTTCTTTTCCGGAGATACAGGGTTCCTCCCACATATGAAGTGCTGCCCTGGCAAGGATGATCTCTGCCCCTGCCCTGCAAAATCCCTTCTGATCAGATAAACGGTCTACACTGCAGTTTCGCGGGCAGACCCTGCATTCTTTCATAAACGATTCCGTAGACGGATTCATATTATTTTCCTTCTCTCATTTCTAACTTATCACTGTCCTCGTTTTTTCTTCTTCCATACGCACTCTGTCCTGAATCTCCACGAGACATTCCAGCAGAAGAGGATTAAATGCTCCGCACTCTCCGTTTAAGATCATCTCCATAGCCTTTTCATGGGTGAATGCCTTTTTGTAGACACGTTCACTGACCAGTGCATCATAAACATCTGCCAGTGAGACAATCTGTGCGGAAATAGGGATCTCATCTCCTATAAGGCCATCCGGATACCCTTTGCCATCGTAACGCTCATGGTGCCATCTGCAGATCTCTGTTGCGATCTTTACCAAAAGCTCATTCTGATATAATTCCAGACTTTCCAGCATGGAAGCACCGATCACTGTATGCGACTTCATGATTTCAAATTCTTCCGGTGTCAGCCTGCCTGGTTTGTTCAGAATTTTTTCGTTAATACCGATCTTGCCGATATCATGAAGAGAAGAAGCCAGGGGAATGATATTTCTTTCTTCTTTTGTGATCTTATATGTATCTGTTCTGCAGATTACACTGTCCAGGAGAAGTTCTGTAAGACGGTTGATGTTCTTAACATGAAGACCGCTTTCGCCGTTACGGAATTCAACGATCTGACTGAGGATTCCTACCATGATTCGGTTATTCTTTTCTCTTTCGTAGATCTGATCTGCAACCAGAGCCATCAGATATTTCTGTTTTGCATACAGCTTGATAGTGTTAAACACCCTCTGGTATACTACTCTGGCATCATATGGTCTGCTGATATAATCTGCTGCTCCAAGCTCATAGGCACTCCGGATAGAACTCTGGGAATCTTCGCTGGAGATCATGATCACAGGTATCTGATCGATCATATGATTAACAGACATGTATTTCAATACCTCAAATCCGTTCATCACCGGCATTACAATATCCAGAAGTACCAGAGAAATATCTGTTCCCTTCTTTTTCAGTATGGAAATACACTCCTTTCCATCAGTGGCTTCAATGGTGACAAAATCTTCTGCCAGAATCTCCGCAAGGATCTGTCTGTTCAGCTCTGAGTCGTCTACGATCAGAACCTGCTGTTTTGTTTTTTCCTGACCATACCGGATATCAAACTCTTCCTGAAGCAGTTCTTCTTTTTCCTTAAAATTCTTTATTTCCATCTCCGGGGATTTTTTCATCATGATGTCTTTTTTTATCTGATCTGCATTCATGTTTTCTCTGTTCCTCTTCATGTACATTTATTACCATTTACGGACTCCACAGGTAATGTACATTTTCAATAAATTTTTCCATCTCAAATACTATAATTTTAACAAAAACAAAGAGTGAACGCAAGTAAATTCCCCATTAACAGAAAAAAACAGCCATTGACAAAATGAATAATTCACATTATAATCAGCTTATAATTTTGTTGATTATTCATAACGTGATGAACGGAATCATCCGTCCTAAGCCATCTTTATGCTTAGGGCTTTTTTAATATAGAAACAGGAGGTTCAGGAGTATGAAACAGATTTCCGGAAACAAATTACTGGTAAAAGCACTGAAGGAAGAAGGTGTAGATACTCTCTTCGGCTATCCCGGTGCCTGCACCATCGACATCAGCGATGAATTATACAAGCAAAGCGGAATTGATATTATCCTTCCCAGACATGAACAGGCTCTTGTTCACGAAGCGGACGCCTATGCCAGAACTACCGGGAAGGTAGGCGTATGTCTGGTTACAAGTGGTCCTGGAGCCACCAACCTGGTAACTGGTCTTGCCACTGCCAATTATGACAGTGTACCCCTTGTATGTTTTACAGGGCAGGTAGCCAGACATCTGATTGGTAATGATGCTTTCCAGGAAGTTGATATCGTCGGTATCACCAGAAGCATCACCAAATATGGTGTTACTGTCAGAAACAGAGAAGATCTTGGACGTATCATCAAAGAAGCTTTTTATATCGCACGTACAGGAAGACCAGGACCGGTTCTCATCGATCTTCCCAAAGACGTTATGGCTGAACTTGGAAATGCCGAATATCCCAAAAACGTCAACATTCGTGGTTATAAACCGAACACAGGAGTACATATCGGGCAGCTGAAACGTGCCCTCAAGATCCTCCAGAAAGCCAGAAAACCTCTTTTCCTTGCAGGAGGCGGTGTAAATATTGCCAATGCGCAGGAAATTTTTACAAAGGTAGCAGAAACTACCCAGATACCGGTAGTTACCACAGTCATGGGACGAGGTGCCATTTCCACCACGCATCCACTTTTTATAGGAAATCTGGGTATGCATGGTGCCTATGCTGCCAATATGGCTGTCAGCAACTGTGATGTTCTTTTCTCCATCGGTACCCGTTTCAATGACCGTATTACGGGAAAACTCCATGAGTTTGCTCCCAATGCTCAGATTGTACATATTGACATTGATACTGCTTCTATTTCCCGAAACATCCATGTAGATATCCCAATCGTTGCAGATGCCAAAGAAGCCCTCGCCAAAATGTCCGAATATGTAAAAGAATGCAATACACGTAAATGGCTCTCTGAGATTGCAGCGTGGAAGGAAGAACATCCTCTTACCATGAAAGAACGTGGTCTTATGGGACCTCTGGATATCATTAATGAAATCAACCGGCAGTTTGACAAAGCCATCCTCGTAACAGACGTAGGCCAGCATCAGATGTTGGTTTCCCAGTATGCGGAAATCACAGAAAACAAACAGCTGATCATGTCCGGTGGACTTGGTACTATGGGATATGGTCTTCCCGGTGCCATCGGTGCCAAAATTGGCAATCCAGATATCCCCGTTATTTCCGTATCCGGTGATGGCGGTATGCAGATGAATATCCAGGAACTTGCCACTGCTGTTCTCGAAGAACTTCCAATTATCTGCTGTATTTTTAATAACGAATACCTGGGTATGGTACGCCAGTGGCAGAAGCTCTTTTACGGCAAACGTTATTCTATGACCAATTTAAGAGCCGGTGCCCTTTCCCGCCGTACAGATGGGGAAGAATATCCGGAATACACACCGGACTTTATCCGGCTTGCTGAAAGTTACGGCGCTAAGGGCATTCGTGTCACAGAGAAAAATCAGATTGCAGCTGCCTTTGAAGAAGCAAAGAAAAACACCAAGGCACCTACAATCATTGAATTCATCATTGACCCTGAGGAAATGGTTTATCCTATGATCAAACCAGGCGGAACTCTGGCAGATATGATCATGGACTGTTAAGGAGGTAAACACAATGGATAAAGGAATGAAAAAAAGGTGGATCTCACTTTATGTAGAGAATCAGGTTGGTGTTCTGTCCAAGATCTCCGGTCTTTTCTCAGGAAAGTCCTACAATCTGGACAGTCTTACAGTAGGAACTACAGAAGATCCTACAATATCCCGAATGACTATCGCTACAGTCAGCGATGACGAGACTTTTGAACAGATCAAGAAACAACTGAATCGTATGATCGAAGTAATCAAAGTCATTGATTTTACGGATGTGTTTGTCCGCATGAAAGAAATTCTCTACATTAAGGTAAAAGACTGCACAGCAGCAGATAAAGTAGAGCTGTTCCAGATTGCAGAAACTTTCAAGGCCAGAGTCATTGACTATGGCAAAGACAGTCTTCTTCTTGAATTTGTGCAGACAGCTACTAAAAACGATGCGGTCATCAAATTGATCAAAGAAGAATTCAAACACATTGAAGTTGTTCGTGGTGGCAGTGTAGGTATTGAATCTATCAGCATGATGGAACGTTAGGTTCTTTCTGACCAGGGGAGTTTATGAAATGAGGAAATTATTTTCCGAATCTGTAGAAATGACAAAGGGGTCACTGTGGAAAAATATTTTTCTGTTCAGTCTTCCCCTGATGTTCTCTCAGATTCTTGAAGTCATGTTCAATCTCAGTGATGTAGCTGTGGTAGGTCGTTTTGCCAGCTATCAGGCTCTGGGATCTGTTGGCTCTACCACTTTACTGGTTACTCTGTTCACCGGTTTTCTCATTGGAATGGGTTCCGGTGTTAATGTACGAACAGCCCATGCTCTGGGTGCAGGCAACCAGAAAGACACTAAAAAAACGATTCATGCATCTCTTCTTCTGTGTCTGGGAATCGGACTTCTGATCGGACTGATCAGTTTTGTTTTTTCACCATTGTTCCTGAATGTCCTGCACACAAAAGATGAGCTTATGGAAGGTGCAGTTCTTTATATGAAGATCTACGCACTTGGAATGCCGGCCATGGCTGTTTACAACTTTGGTAATGGTGTTTTAAGTGCCAAAGGCGAGACCACACGCCCCCTTCTTTATCTGACCATAGCCGGCATTCTGAATGTACTTCTGAATCTCTTTTTCGTCATTCAGTGTCATATGGCGGCGGACGGAGTGGCTACTGCCAGCGTGATCGCCCAGTATGTTTCTGCCCTGCTGGTTCTCCGGAACCTGTTTACCAGACAGGATGAGTGCCGACTGCATCTTTCAAATCTGCACTTTTATGAAGAAGCCTGCCGGTCTGTACTGATGCTTGGTATCCCTGCCGGTATCCAGAATGCCATCTTTGCCATTGCCAACCTTTTTGTGCAGGCAGGAGTCAATTCTTTTGACGCAGTCATGGTATCCGGAAACGCTGCATCTATCAATGCAGATACACTTATTTTTAACATTATGTTTGCATTCCACACTGCATGTTCCAGTTTTATCAGCAGTAACCTTGGCTACGGAGACAAAAAGCGAATGAAAAAAAGTTACATGATCAGTATCTTTTATGCTTTTTCTGCAGGTGCCATCTTTGGTGTACTGCTGCTGCTCTTCGGACGTCAGTTTCTTTCCCTGTTTGCCACTGATGCCAGAGTCATTGATGCAGGTATGCAGAGAATTCACATTATGTGGTTTGCCTATGCTGTCAGTGCTTTTATGGACGGTACTATCGCAGCCTCCAGAGGAATCGGTCAGACTGTTATACCTACTGTTATCGTAATCCTTGGTTCCTGCGTATTTCGGATCGTATGGGTATACACCATCTTCGCATGGGTCCATACCATTCCTTCTCTGTATCTTCTGTATTTCTTCTCCTGGGCAATTACATCAATTGCAGAGATGATCTATTTTTTCTACAGTTTTCGCAAAATACAAGTATAAAAGCCCCGTTTATTCACCAAAACGGGGCTTTTTCTGTTCTTCTGTATGTTCACCGATGATCTTTTCCATCCAGACCATGTTATACCAGCGATGAAATTTGTAACCACATTTATGAAATTCTCCTATCAGTTCATATCCCAGGTGACTGTGGAATTCCACACTGTTTCTGGTAAGGTATTCATCCTCCACTTCCGGATATGCAATGCAGGCATTCATATTCAGAAAACCACTTTCTTTCAACACTTCTTCCAATGCATCATGAAGCTTCCTGCCAATTCCCATGTTTTTTTTGTTATGATCCACATAAATAGAAGTCTCTACCGCCCAGTCATACGCAGGTCTGTCATGAAAAGGTCCCACATAAGCATAGCCCAGAATCTCTCCCTTCTGTTCTGCCACCAAATAAGGATATTTCTTCAGTGTATTCCTGATCCGTTCTCTGAACTCCGCTGCAGAAGGCACTTCATATTCAAATGTAATGGCTGTTTTCTCTACATAAGGAGCATAGATCTTTACCAGTGACTCTGCATCTTTTTCTGTTGCTTTTCTTATATCTATTTCAGTGTTCATAGACTATTCTGCCTCTTTTCTGTCTTTTCCGTTGGTCCCAAATATTTTTTTCATATGTACATTCATAATGTAAAAATACATCACCAGGAGAAGCCCTCCTGCCAGTACCCATGCCGCCGGTCCTGCCAGACAGACACCTGTATAACTACGCATGTTACCGGCGATCACTGCCACAATACCTCTGCCGATCAGTTCAGCAACGCCTGCCATCATAGGCAGCAGTCCATATCCCAGTCCCTGAATGCCGTTCCTATAGATATTTACAACAGTAAGTGGAATAAAAAACAGTCCAATGCACTTCAGATAAATATCCACTGAATTCATGATCAGATCTACATCTTCCGAAACAAAAAGATAAGTCATATATTTTCCCACAGTCATTACAAAAGCAGCTGCCACAAGGGAATAAATAATTCCAATGATGGTATTGGCCCTGAATCCCTCCCGGATTCTCTTTACAGATCCTGCTCCCATATTCTGGGCACTGTAGGTTGCCATTGTAGTTCCCATAGCCACATATGCCTGAGTCACCACCTGTTCAATCTTTCCTGCTGCTGTAAAAGCCGCCACAAGGGTAGATCCCAGGATATTCAGGGAAGACTGTACCATCATAGAGCCAATGGCTGTAATCGAATACTGCAAAGCCATGGGAAGTCCGATCTTAAGCTGTATTCCATAAACATCTTTTCCTGCATGAAGATCATTCCGGTTCAGATGCAGCACCGGAATTTTCGCAATAATATAAATCAGACAGAGAATCCCTGACACTCCCTGTGCAATAATGGTTGCCACCGCTGCTCCTGCTGCTCCCATATGGAAACCTACAATAAAAAGAAGATCCAGCAGAATATTCAGAAGTGCACTGATAATAAGGAAATAAAGGGGAATCTTACTGTTTCCAATAGCCCGAAGGATACTGGAAAGTAGGTTATACAACATCTGTGCCAGGATTCCTCCACTGATGATCATAATATATCCATAAGCGTCTTTAAAAATATCTGATGGCGTATTCATAAGTGTCAACAGAGGTTTCATAAACAACATGAACAGCATCGTCAGAAGTGCTCCTACCACCAGTGACAGTACACCTGCACCTGCAACAGTACGACGCATTCCCTTCATGTCACCTGCACCGAACTTCTGAGCTGTAGGCACTGTAAATCCCGCAGTCATGCCTACTACAAATCCATAGATCAAAAACATGATGGTTCCGGTACTTCCTACTGCTGCCAGTGCTTTATTACCAACAAATTTACCTACGATCACTGCATCTGCCATATTGTAGAACTGCTGAAAAACATTTCCCCAAAATATAGGTAATGTAAAATTCAAGATGATCTTCATGGGATTTCCCGTAGTCATATCATTCTGTACTGTTTTCATGTTTTACCTCCTTATTTTTCTGTTAAACGATTTTGTATTATACAACAGAAAGCAAAACATGTAAATCTCCATTTACACAGTTTTTAAGTTTATTTTAAAATGTTTTTTTACATTTTATCAGAATTCTCTTTTACTCATGAGAATCCTGATATCTGGTTCGATCCCAGATGTTCTTTACTTTTTCCCATCCTCCTGTTGAAACCAGATACACAACAAAGGCAGCCATAAAAGATGCCAGTATATAATACCAGGTAATCTTTATCTTGTAATATGTACACAAAATGATCAGGGCTACAGGGCAAAGAACCATGGAAGCAACCAGGGCAACCACGCTGGTTGGTATTTTTTTCAGAAACGGAAGCTCTTTGATCACCTGTACAATAATGGAAACAAGAAATGCCAGCCCACCGATCATTGCAAGGCCATAAGTAACATACTGCATCATAACATTGACATTCATAAATATTACTGTCCTTCTTACTCTTCCTTTATCTTATGCGACAAACAGGAATCGGTTACCTGCTTTCCCTTTTTGTTTTTGATTATCAGGGCATTATTTTTTTATTTTATCTTTGCTCTGCAGAAGCTCTAACATATTCTTGTATACCGTCTCATTATTCTTTACAATCAGCGCGATCTTTTCTTTTGCCTGATTCAGCTGGTGAAAAAGATTTCTTACCTGGGATTTTTCATTGTTTACAGAATCTAAAGCCCTTAAATAACCTTTTTCATCGTAATAATAACTGGCATCCAGAATAAGTACCAGTCGTTCTGTGTCTCGTACTTCTGCAGTTTCCCTCTGAATATTATGGGAATTTTTCTCTTTTTCCGGAAAATACTGATATCCCTGTCGCAGATAATCCTTCAATAAATTCTCTGCCTCTCTTTTATCATTTGCACATACTACTTCTATATGAGGATAATATCTTGGAACTTTTTTATCTGGTATATGCATGATATTCAGAATAAAAGAAGAAAGTTCTGCATTGGTCCTGATACGGTTTGTAAGGTGAAATATATGTATGTCCGGCAAATTTTCCAGAATCTCTGTAGCATCACGATCCATTTCCTCCAAGGAAATTATATCTTCATTATCACTGGAAAAGATAATTGGATACCCCTTCCCTGCCCGCAATAGTATTTTCAATTTTTCTTTTGAAAGCAGATGAGCCTCGTCTATCAGAAAACTGCTGTACCCCTCCAGCTGACTGTCATTTTCCAGCTGGCTGTCTGACAGAAAATCAATTCTGCGAAGACGCTCATGAAGAATCTGCCATTTTTTTCCAGTTTCCCCACAGTGAATCATGCAGACTTTCTGACGTCTGGAAAGTTTCATGGCAATATCATACAGAAGTAAGGTCTTACCAGTTCCCGGAAGTCCTGTAAACCAAAAATATCCCATCCTTTCTCCGGATATTTTTTTCAGGATCTGTCTTTCTATATCTCTCTGCTGAGATGTCAGAAAGTATTCTTTTTGCAAAAAACGCTCTGGTTCTGTTAACGGAGAGATCAGATATAATTCTGCCTGAAACAACTCTTCGATATCTCCTGTATAATCACAGGTTTCTTTGTGCAGTGCATCAGCCAGAAGCTTCCAGTCTCCTTCCACAATATGATCATGATTCGTCAGTCTTAACAACTGATCCTGACTGCTGATATATGTATAAGAATACACAGGTTTTCCAAGTGCAGAAAGATAATAACGATTCTGGATCAGCTGTTTACGGACAGCTGCTTCTGATACTACACCACTTTTTAACTCGATATTGATGATCTGGTCTTCTTTAATCTGCAGAAGATCAAATTCTTTTCCCAGTCTGGGAATCTGAAAGGAATAAAAAAAGCGAAGCGCATACACATCTTCCATATGTTCTTCCAGTCTTCTTACCAGTGCTTTCATACTTTGTAGTTCCCACTGACGTATTTTTAGAAAATATGTCCTTCCAGATAACTGTCGTTCCAGTCTGGTCAATTGTTCTGCATTTTGATTTCTTGTAATAGTATAAACAGATATTGCTTTCATATAACTCCTTTTCTGTAGGCTTTTCCATTTTGTGCTGTTTCCACTTCTACCCCTGTCATCATGCCGCCCCCGTCAGTTTTCGTATCCATTGGGGCATATAAAAAGGACACCTGCCAAAATATGCCAGTGTCCTTTCTACATTCTTTAAATCTGTCTACTATAAATATTTCATCATTGTTGGAATAAGAATGTTCATATCAACAGGCTTTGCAACATGTGCATTCATTCCAACAGAAAGAGCCTTTTGTATGTCTTCCGCAAAGGCATTGGCAGTCATCGCAATAATTGGAATCATGGCTTTTTTCGTATCCTTCATCTTTCGGATCTCTAATGTAGCGTCATATCCATTCATAACTGGCATCTGAATATCCATTAGAATCAATTTATAATAATCAGCATCAGCTTTTTCAAGCATATCAATGCATGCAACACCATCATTGGCAGTTTCAACAATACATCCTTCTTCCGTCAATAGTTCCGTTGCGATCTCAGTGTTGATTTCATTATCTTCGACCAATAAAATCCGAACACCGTTCAAACATTTTTTATTGCACAGATTACTGTTTTTCTTTACCTGAGAATCGCCTTCTGACGCTTTTCTGCAAGGAATAGTTATTGTAAATTTGGAACCCTCACCCTGCTTACTTTTCACTTCTATTGTGCCATCCATAAGCTCTACAAGCTTTTTTGTAATGCCCATTCCAATGCCACTGCCGTCAATATGACTTAATGTAGTGTTGCGTTCTCTTTCAAAAGTTTCAAAAATATGCTTTTGGAATTCTTCAGACATGCCAATTCCATTATCGGTAATGGTAATGATCATATTACACCAGTCTTCTTTTTCACAAGATTTCTGTACAACATTACAGGATATCCTGCCTCCTGTATTTGTATACTTTATTG
>OLRJ01000041.1_pt1 | contig 127823 bp, 132 predicted proteins | sample 1672741 | NCBI WGS metagenome assembly OLRJ01 (sample SAMEA3136719, study PRJEB25190) | human gut metagenome | biome: human gut; feature: human-associated habitat; material: faeces | place: Austria | collected 2013 | reverse complement strand
TTTTCCCTTTGAGTCATTATTTTTTTACTTGTTGCACTTATATTGTAAATTCAAGGTGGAAAAATCAATAAAACTTGTTGCATTTGATATGGACGGAACTGTTTTGGACAGTAAACTGCGTTTGCCGAAAGGTCTGTTTGAAATGATTGAATCACATCCCAATGTGAAATTTGTTGTCGCAAGCGGCAGGCAGTATTACAGTCTTTTGAATATATTTAATCCGATTAAGGATAAATTGATTTTTATTTCTGAAAACGGCGGAATTATAATGGAAAAGGACAAGGTTATTCATATTATGCCCGTTCCTGACGCTAAGGCATTGGAAGTACTTGATTTGGTGAGTGAGGACAAAGGTATTTATCCTGTGCTTGGGTGCGAAAAGACATCTTATATAGAAAACCCGCCTGAATATGTTATGAACGATGTCGCACAATATAATGTGCGTTTGGAAACTGTTGATGACATAAAATCGGTGGTGGGCAAGGATAATATTTTAAATCTTGCGCTTTACTGCCACAAAAGAGCAAAGGATAATATACTTCCCAAACTCGCGGATATAAGCGGTGATTTGAAAGCTGTTTTATCGGCGGAAAGTTGGGTTGATGTTATTAATGCAAATGTAAATAAGGGCAACGCAATTAAGGTTATTCAGGAAATTTACGGTATTTCGCCCGAAGAATGTGTTGCGTTCGGTGATTATATGAATGATTATGAAATGCTCCAAAATTGCGGCGAAAGTTACGCCATGGAAAATGCACACGATGAAATTAAAAAAGTTGCAAAATACATCGCACCGTCAAATGATGATGAGGGTGTAATGCAGGTATTAAAGAAAATATTGTGATGAAACTAAAAAATCCGTCATTTGACGGATTTTTTGCGTACAAATAAAAGGTATGTATAAAATACCTTTTATTTGATTAAAGCGTTTTAATATATGTTTTTGCAAACTCCTCTAATAGTTCGTCACGTTCTATTTTAACAATCAGACCTCTTGCACCGTTATAGCTTGTTATGTAGGTCGGGTCGCCTGAAAGGATATATCCTACTATTTGGCTGATAGGATCATAGCCTTTGATTTTCAGTGCCTCATATACTTTGGCAACTATTTCTCTGACTTCCTTTTCCTTATCAAACTCAAGGTTGATTTTCATTGTTTCGTTAAATTCCATGATATTCACCCTTTCTGCTAAAAATAGCATATCATTTATTTATAGCATAGTACAAATACAATAAAATTGCAAGTGCTTTAGCTAAAATTTTATAATAAATTAATATTTATACATTATTTAATCGAGTTCAAACAGATTGTCAACGTTATTGACAGGTCCGACTGCTGAAATACACATAGTCGAACTGTCGAGAACTCTGTCTATTATTTCCGCAACCGAATCGGCATTTACTGCGTCGATTTTTTTCAGTGCTTCTTCCTGCGTGTATATCGGTTTATTCAAAAGCAATGAGCGACCTGCACCTTGCATTCTTGCGCCTGTGCTTTCGCTTGAAAGTATATAATTACCTTTAAGCTGTTCTTTTGCTTTTGTGATTTCTGCCGATGTCAGCTTATTGCGTTTAATCGTATTGATTTCTTTTGAAATAAGATGTGCGACTTCGCCAAGACTCTCGGGACTCATTCCGGCAGAAATATCAAATACACCCGTATTGATATACGCACTGTGTCCCGCACTTATCGAATACACCAAACCACGCTGTTCGCGTATGTTTTGGAACAATCTTGACGACATTCCGCTGCCGAACACGTTGTTAAACACAAGCAGACTGTACACCGATTCGTCCATAACATCAATGCCCTTGAACGTTGCGACAAGCTGGACTTGTTCAATATCTTTTTCTTTTACGATATTATTCTTGCTTATATAAGGTGCGTCAGGAAGATACGGTTTTGTGTCAAGCATTTTTTTTGTACCGAAATACTTTTCAAGAAGTTCAAAAAACGTATCGTCAAAATTTCCTGATACTGATATTATAGTATTCGCACTTGTATAATGATTATTCATATAGTTTCTCATTATATCCGGCGTTATGCTGTCAAGACTTTCATATGTGCCGAGAATCGTTCTGCCCATAGGTGTGTCGCCCCATGCGGCGTATGACGAAAGGTCATACACAAGATCCTCCGGACTGTCCTCATACATACGGATTTCTTCTTTTATAACCTGTCTTTCAAGTGCCATATCATCTGGCGAAAGACTCGGATTATAAAGCATATCCGAAAGAATTTCAAGTGCAATCGGAATATGCGAATCAAGTGTTTTTGTGTAAAAACAAGTATATTCACGCGAAGTAAATGCGTCAAGCTGACCGCCGACCGAATCTATTTCGTGTGCAATTTGTGCCGCCGACCGATTTTTCGTTCCCTTAAAAAGCATATGCTCGATAAAATGAGAAATTCCGTTTACTTCTTTATTTTCATATCGTGAGCCGTTGCCTACCCATACTCCGATTGAGATTGACTTTAGGTAATCAATCTTTTCGGCAACTACTTTTATACCGTTTGAAAGTGTTTTATATTGATACAATATTATACTCCTTTATCATATATATTATTAGACGTAAATTTATACTGATTTGTTCCAAATTCGACTAAAATTTTCGCTTTATCTCGCGTACCAAGCCGAATACACGAATACGTGTAACATCTTCATTTTCAAAACGTCTGACAGGGTACATTGGGTTTATGGAGTGAAGTTCGATAAAATCGGGTCCGTATACGATTTTCTTTACAACGCCGTCCTCTTCGTCTATCATAACAACCGCATAACTGCCACTGTCAACTGATGACTGACATCTGACAAGCACAAGGTCGCCCTCCATAAAAAGCGGATACATACTGTCACCGACAACACGGAGAAAAACGAACGGCTCGTCACCGCGAACGTCATTTTTACTGACAGGTTCGTAATCTGTGATATTCGTTTCGGCAAAGCAGCTCAGACCTGCCGCAACTCTGCCGATTATCGGAATATTTACATAGTCCGATGTATCGGCTACTTCAATATTATTCGGCATATCCTCCCAACCGAGAAGGTATTCGGGGGAAGTATCAAGACATTGTGCAAGCTTTATAAGCGAGTCGCGTTTTATATTTTTTACTGTCCCTTTTTCGTATTTTTGGATTGCCGCTTTTTGCACACCGATTTTTGCTCCAAGCTCCTCCTGGGTTAAATTATGCTCTTTTCTGAGCATTTTAATTCTTTCGCCCGTAGTCATTTTAATCACCAAAATCTTTCTAATCATATTTCGTAACTGATTATATAGTATCATATTTTGAAACTTTTTGCAAGCATTGTACATAAAAGTATCTAAAAAGTAAACAAAATGTTGTTAAAAGTATCCTAAAAAGAAATTTATACTTGACAAAAGTATCTTTGTAAGATATAATAACAGTGTCTTAAAGAGATAGCCAAGTGATTGGCATATATTTTTTAACAATAAAGTATCTTAAAAAGATAGAAAGGAGTGCTTATGATTTATTCAAATGATGATCCAATGGCAATTTTGGCAATGGAAATTGCAAGGACGGATAATTACGGTGAGTATGACTCATATGACGGGGAAACGGTATGTCCCGTATGCGGTGCTTTTGAACCGGAACATTACTATATCAATGATGATGAAGAATGTATCGGCTGCAGTGAATGTGTCAGAAAGTCGGACGTTATGTATTGATGAAAAATCAATATTAAATGAAAAAGAGGGTGATTAAATTGGGCATTGCAAATGAAGGGGAAATTCTTGAATTTCTAACGTACATAATGCGTCGCGAAGATGAGGAAATTCGTATGGCGGATTCATTTAAAGCGGCGGAGCTTTTGGGTAAGCATTACGGAATGTTCGGAGGCAAGAGCGAAAGCGGAGGCGGTGATGTTATAATCGTCGATAATATCGAAAAAGCCGAACAAATCAAGGAGCGGAAAAATGCAGTGCAGTCTTGACAGGCTGATTGCACCGTCTTTCTACAAGGTGCATAACTCTATTGAAGATTATACGCATTTTTGGCTTTGCGGCGGTCGTGGGTCGACTAAATCAAGTTTTGTGAGCGTTGAAATTATACTCGGTATTATGAAAAATGCCGATACAAATGCGGTTGTACTGCGTAAGGTCGGTGCTTACTTAAAAGACAGCGTATTCTCTCAGCTTGAATGGGCGATTGAAAAGCTCGGCGTATCGGATATGTGGGATATAAAGGCGAGTGTGCCGGAAATGGTCTACAAAAAAACAGGTCAGAAAATACTGTTTCGCGGTGCGGACAAGGTGCAGAAATTGAAATCCACAAAGGTTACGCATGGATATATTCGATATATTTGGTATGAGGAGTTAGACGAGTTTTGCGGTATGAAAGAAATCCGTTCGATAAATCAGTCGATGATGCGTGGCGGTGAAAAATTTACCGTGTTTTATTCGTACAATCCTCCGCAAAACCGACGCAGTTGGGTAAACCGTGAGGCACTCAAAAAGCGTGACGATATGCTTGTGCATAAGAGTACGTATCTTGATGTACCGAAAAACTGGTTGGGAGAACAATTTTTTTTGGAAGCGAAGTATCTTAAAAAGCTACATATTAATCAGTATAATCACGAATATCTCGGCGAAGTGACGGGAACAGGCGGTGAAATTTTTGATAATCTTGAAGTTGTAAAACTTAGCGATGAGGAAGTAAAAAGTTTCGACAATATTAAATGCGGTGTCGATTTCGGTTTCGCGGCAGATCCGTTTGTGTATGTGGTGTGTTTTTATCACAACAATAAGTTGTTTATCTTTGACGAAATTTACGCGAAAGGGATGACAAATCACAATGCGGCTGAAAAGATTTTTGAAAAAGGGTTTGCTAATAAATTGATTGTATGCGACAGTGCTGAGCCGAAAAGTATCAATGATTTGCGAATGTTCGGTTTGCGTGTCCGCGGTGCAAGGAAAGGTCCGGACAGTATCGAGTACGGTATCAGATTTTTGCAGAGTCTTGAAAAAATCGTGATTGATCCCGAAAGGTGTCCGAATGTTGCAAGAGAATTTTCGGAATATGAGCTTGAACGCGATACGGACGGTGAATTTAAGTCGGTTTATCCCGACAAGAACAATCACACCATTGATGCGGTACGTTATGCACTTGAGGACGAAATCACAAAGAAAAAAGCGAGGGTAATTAAAAGGAGTGAACTTGATTTATGATAATTGACGAGGATATTTTAAAGGACGGTATAGACGAGGTGTTGCTTGCTAAGCTGATTGATAAACATTCGCTTGAACAGGAGCGATACGAAAAGCTTTACAATTATTATATCGGCAAACACGCAATTTGTGAACGCAGACGTTCAAGCGACAATATCGCAAACAACAAAATTGTGTGCAATCACGCGAGGTATATCGTGGATATTGCAAAAAGCTATCTTGTAGGCAATCCTGTGGCGTACAGCTGTTCGGACGGATACGATATTGAGGCGGTTAAAAATTGCTTTGCCGTTCAGGATATGCCGAGTTTGGACGCGGAATTTGAAAAGACAATGAGCATTTTCGGTAAAGCTTATGAATTGGTTTATGCGGACGAGCAATCACAGCCGAAAAGTGTATGCTTGCCGCCGAGCAACACGTTTATTGTATACGGTGCGGGCGTTGGCGAAATTCCGCTGTACGGCATACATTATTACAAAAAGCGTGACATTGACGGCGCGGTTACGGGTGTTTGCTGTATTGTGTGTGACAGGGATATGATTTATACATATGAAAACACTGCGGACAGTTTTTTGCATATGACTATGACAAATTCTCAGCACCACTATTTCGGTAAAATGCCTATGGTGGAGTATCGCAACAATGAAGAAAAGCAAGGTGATTTTGAACAGATGATTCCGCTGATTGACGCTTACAATATTTTGGAGTCGGACAGAGTTAACGACAAGGAACAGTTTGTTGACGCATTTTTATTCCTTACCGGTATCGACCTTGACAGTGAGCAGGCGAAGAAACTTAGGGAAGAACGCATTTTGATGGGATATGAGGGTGCGGCGGCTCAATATCTTTCAAAGGTTATGTCCGAAAGCGATATTGAAGTGTTAAAGGACAGTCTGAAAAGCGATATTCACAGATTTTCAATGATTCCCGATTTATCAGACCAGACGTTCGGTACAAATTTATCGGGTGTCGCGATTAAGTATAAGCTTATGGGCTTTGAACAGCACGTCAGAAACAAGGAGCGATACTTTACGAAAGCTTTAAAACAGAGATTTGAATTGTATGTTAATTTTCTGTCGTTAAAAGGTGCTATGGAGTATGTGCCGATACATCGCATTGATGTTGTGTTTACGAGAAATTTGCCTGTTAATGAGTTGGAGATTTCACAGATGGTAAACAACTTAGTCGGTATTGCGTCAAGCGAAACTCTTTTATCACAGCTTTCATTTGTGGGCGATCCGAAGGAAGAGGCACAGCTTGCCGCAAAAGAAAAAATGCTTGGCGAAAAATTAAAATATGTACAGGAATAATTCAAGAATAAAAAACATAGTGATTTATTTTAATGTAAAGAAAGGAAAAAAGTATGGACGAAAAGAAGAAACAGGGGACACTAAACGGTGACACGAAAAACGAAAACAGGGGACACAAAAACGATGAGCTGAAAAATCTCATTGTAGGCTATGTTGCGGAGGCGATTAAAAACGAAAAAGCAACTTGGGAAAAAGATTTTTCAGACAGAATCGTATCGGAAAGAGAGGACGCCGTGAAGATGGCTACAATGTCGGCAGAGGACAGAGCAAAGGCTGAAATGGACAAAAGACAAAAGGATTTTGAAAATGAAAGACAGCAGTATGTATCTGAAAGAGCCGAATTTGAGGCGGCAAAGGAATTGGCGGCTCAAAATCTGCCTGTGAATTTCGCAAGAATGGTCGCAGATGCAGACAAGGACATTATGGCGGAAAATATCGAGCGATTTAAAGCAGAATATATGAAAGCAATCGAAAGCGGTTTATCCGAAAGATTAAAGGGTGTTCCGCCGAGAATTTCAAGAGAAAAAGAAAATTTAACAGATCCGTTTTTAAGCGGTTTGGGAATGTAATAAATAATGTGATTATGAAAGGATGAATACAATGGCTATAAATTATGCAAGTAAGTATGCTCAAAAAATTGATGAAAAATTCGCAAGGGAGTCTATGACTTCGGCGGCGGTAAACAATGATTACGACTTTGTCGGTGTTAAGACGGTAAACGTATATTCAGTGCCTACCGCAGAGATGAACGACTATTCGGTATCAGGCACAAGCAGATACGGTACACCGCAGGAAATCGAAAACACTGTACAGGAAATGACTATGACGCGTGACAGAAGTTTCACGTTCACTATTGACAGAGGGACATATAACGATACTCAAATGTCAAATGCGGCAGGTGCGGCACTTCAAAGACAAATCAGAGAAGTGGTTGTGCCTGAAATCGACAAGTACCGTTTTGGAAAAATTTGCGAAGGGGCAAAAACTACCGTTACAGGTAAGGTGACAAAGGCAAATGCGTATGACGCATTTTTGACTGGTGCAACAACTCTTATTGAAAATAATGTTCCGCTTGTCGGAAGTTGTGCATTTGTATCAAGTGATTTTTACAAGAACATCAAGGAGGATTCAAGCTTTATCAGAAACGGCGATATGTCGCAGGAAATTTTGATTAAAGGTCAAGTCGGAACGATTGACGGTATTCCGCTTATCGTTGTGCCGAAGTCTTACTTCCCTGAAAACGTTGAATTTATTATCACAAATCAAGCCGCAACGACTTCTCCGGTTAAATTGTCGGAATACAAAATCCACGATAATCCGCCGGGAATCAACGGCTGGCTGGTTGAAGGCAGAGTGTATTATGACGCATTTGTGCTTGAAAATAAAAAGAGTGCGATTTATGTGTTTAAAACTGCCGAATAAGAATAGGTCAGAAAGGCTGTGTTGAAAATGGGGGACACTAAAAATGAAATTCTTGACGCGGTGAAATTACTGCTCGGAATTAAAGACAATGATAAGGACGATGTTCTTATGCTTTTGATTGAGGATACTGTTAATTCTGTGCTGGCATACTGTCGTATTGATGTTCTGCCAAGACAGATTGTAAGCTTTATTCCGACGTTTACGGTCAAGAGATATACGGCAAATCAAAACGGCGGTGTTAAGTCGGTTACGGAGGGTGAAAGAAAGGTCGAATACTCTGACGACAACTATGATTATTTGAAAGAATATGCAATACGTCTAAAGCCGTTTGTCAGCAGAAAAGTTAAAGTGCCGTCGGAGGTGATTGCCGATGATAAATCCGTTTGAACGATTTTATGACACCGAAATCGAGGTGTACGAAGTCGGTGAAAATACATATGAAAAAAAGGGTGAAAAAACACTTTTGGGGAGTGTTGTGTGTGATATTCAGCCATATGAAAATGAACTCGAAAACCGTATATACGGTTTGACCGAAAATAAAAAATATAAAGTGTTCTGTGACAAAACAGACCTTATAAAAATAGGCAGATATGCTAAATTCGGTGACGAATTTTTTGAGATTATAAAGGCTGAATGGTGGAATTTCGGTATGACGGCGATGATGCGGAGTGAGAAAAATGCAGATTGATATTAATTATGATAACGGACTTTCGGATATTGCAAATAATATAGAAAATAATTTTGCGGATATAATCGGTCAGGGTGCTCAAACGGTATGTGAAAGTGCAAAAAGTCTTTGCCATGTCGATACGGGACGGCTGCAATCGTCAATTAATGTACAGCCCGGCGGAAATACGGCGGTTATATCGGCTGATACGGAATATGCGGTATTTGTTGAATTCGGTACGTCGAAAATGGCGGCACAGCCGTATCTTGTGCCGGCACTTTTATCAAACACGCAAGCAATATTGTCTGCAATCGCAGAGGCGATAAAGGGGTGATTATATGATTGATATTAATGCGGAGGCTGAAAAGTCACTCAGTGATGTTAAATGCAAGGCAGTATTTCAATATCCGAAAAATTTTAATAATCTGCCGATTATAAGTTATTATACGGTGACGGAGTGCGGCGGATTTTATGCCGACAATGACGAGAGTATTCAAGACGGGCATATTCAAATTGACATATGGGCGGAAATTCCGAAAGAATGCAGTGATTTGGCGGCAGAGGTCAATGAAGTAATGACAAAGGACAGTTGGGTGAGGGAGATGTCTATGGACGTTCCCGAAAATGATAAAAAAATATATCATAAGACAATGAGATTTCAGAAGTATTTTACGTTATAAAAATATATCTCTTTAAGACAAAATATGAAAAAATGGAGGAAAAATTATGAACAAGAAACCTTTACCTACAATAGGTGTGGACAAGTATACTTTTTTTAAAGTGAATGAGGACAGCGTTAGCGGAACGGAATACGGAGAAGCGTATAATTTGAAAGGAACGGTTGAAATTGCACCGACCGACAGCGGCGGCAGTGATGTTTTTGATGCGGACAACGGTGCGTATGAGGCGTCAAGCTATATCGAAAAATTGGGACACGATATAACAAATGCCGATATTCCGCCGGAGGTTGACGCAATGTGGCGTGGATTGACACGCAAAAACGGTGTGGTTGAAGTCGGAAACGATGTTAAAACAGTATATTTCGGTGTGGCATGGAGAATTTTGAAGTCCGACGGCTCGTACCGTTATGTAAGATACTACAAGGGTTCATACAGTTTTGCATCGAATGTTGGGGGAAAGACAAAGCCGTCAAGCGGAAGTATCGACAAGCAAACCGCTAAGGCAACATACACGGCGGTACAACGTGATTTTGACAACAATTATTATGCGTATTTTGATGAAAGCGATTTGCCGTCAAATATCACAAGAGATGAATTTGAAAACAAGTGGTTTACGGATATGAATTACTATCCGCAGACGGTATAAGGAGAAAATTATGCAACATACATTAACATTTGTAAAAGATAAGGTTAAATACGTTTCAAAGCCGTTTGACTTTGAGGCGATGTGCATTATTAATGACGCACATAATGATGAAAATAAGAAAGGTCCGCTCAGCATTTGCAGAGATGCACTTGACCATATGTTTGAGGGTACGGACGCAACTCAGGATATTATCGATTCCGTTGACGTGAACGAACGTGCAAAGATGTGTCTTGCACTTTGGGGGTTTTACGTTGACGCTCTTTCTTCAAAAAACGAGTAACGTCAGGCGGCAGCGGGGTGCTTAGGGACATCTATACGATGTTCCTAACGTACCACCACATACTGCCTGACGAAGTTGGCAGACAAAATCCGTGGGTACTGTTTAAAATGCTTGACGGATTGAATGAAGATACAGAGGGTTACGATAACGAACATTTGAGAATGTTTTACGGAGAGGAGGTATAGTTATGGCAGAGGCGGCTAATTTATCGGTCAGCATAACGGGTGACGCGTCTGGACTTATAAATGCTTTGGCAACGGCACAAAATGCACTTGCTACACTTAATTCATCGGCAGGTAAAATAATGAGTGAATTTGACGGCAAAAACGCAAAAATCAATATTACCGCAGTTGACAATACCGCAAGCGGTGTGAGTTCGGCAAGAGCAAGTATAAACAGTTTGAAGGACAGAACAGTCAATGTTACTGTTAAGTACAATGTGCAGGGAATGCCGAAACTGGCAGACGGAACACAATATGCAAAAAGCGGTTTGGCGGTTGTAAATGATGAAAGGGGCGTAAGTGATCCGCGTGAGCTTATCGAGCATAACGGGCGACTTATGATGTTTAGCGGACGTGATGTGGTTGTTCCGCTGTCGCAAGGCGACAAGGTTTATACGGCTGACGAAACAAAGGCGATAATGAACGGTATGGGTATTCCGCATTATGCGTCCGGCAAAAACAATGAAATGTTTGAAATTAAAAAGGCTGATTTAAACCATTACAAAAAAACAAACGATGTATCTCCGACGGAGGAATTAAGGCTTTGGAATGAATTGATGGAGCAATTCGGTTATGACAGCGAGGTTGTGAAAGAAATTCAAGAGGAGATTTTCGCGTCGCAGAAGAAAATCTGGAAAGAAGAAAAAAAGGCGAGTGAAACCGCACTTTCAAACTACAAAAAACATTCCGACGCTTGGATTAAATATCAGGTGCAAGTGAATGATATGGGTGTTGACGAGCAGATTGAATCGTACAAAAGACAGCTTTACAACTATAATGCTATGGTATCGGAAATGGTTACGTCAACCGCATATTCGGCAGAGGAAATTAAAGAAATTTGGGAGGATTTCTATGAGTACAAAGCCGATGTTGATTTGAAAATCGGCAAGCTTGAGAATGAAAAGAATTATGCCGTTTATGAGAAGTGGAAAAGTGACGCGAAGAATTGGAAAAATATCCGCGATACATATGATGATTGGGACGAAACAGGCGACAGTCATATTCAGTTTTACGAACGCAGTATCGAACGTATTCAGGAAATGTATGACGGCGGTTTTGTAGGTTGGCAGGAATACAGTGACGATACTATGTATGCGGTTTTGAATTTGTATAATGCAAAAATCGAGGCAACGGACGCACTTCTTGATAAGCAAAAGGAATACATAAATAATCTGAAAGAACAGTTTTCAAGTGAAGAAAAGGCACTTGGCACGAAGTGGGAAGCTGAGGACAGGAACGAGTCGAAGTCCGAAATATCACACAAATTGAGCATATACAAAAATGCGGTTACTCAAAAAGGTATGGATACATACAAATCTTTGCAGGAGCAGATGAAAAAGATAAAACGTGAAGAGGAAATGTACAAATTACAAAAAACACATACCGCAACTTTAACAAGTCTTGAAAACAGCTATGACACCGTTGAGGCAAATAAGAAATATCTTCTTGCAACTATCGAAAAAAACGGAATAAATATAGAAAAAATCGTGAAAAGCGTGAATTTTGACGTAAAAAATATGCAAAGTGTGATTACATCGTTGTTCAATCAGACTATAAGTGCAATAAAGTCGATTAAGGTATCGTCAAATTCTTATTCTGACAACAGAAATATCAGCATAAGAGGAGACAGCCGTGATATATTGAACGCACTTCAAAACAGAGTCGGACTGGCTGTATCATACGGTAATTACAATTAAAGGGGGATTATATGAGGAATGGTTTTATATTTAAAGACCGTCATTCTTCCGATTTCGGTGTGACGGTGAGGACTAAATCAAGACCGATATTGCCGAGCGTAAAAGAGAATATTGTCGATTTGCCGTACCGTGACGGCGGATATGATTTTTCAAAAGCTAATCCTTTCGGACGTGAGTTTTATAATGACAGGATATTCACGGTTACGTTTAACATATATGCCGATAATCTTGCGGAAATGCAGAGGAATCTGTCTTTGCTTTCTCTGTGGCTTTGCGGTGAGGGTGAGCTGATTTTTGATGATATGCCATTTTCAAAATGGCGGGGGAAAGTGTCGGACGAGGTTATATATATGCCTGAATACAGCGGTCGTAAGGCGGTTATGGAGGTGTCGTTCAGGGCAGAACCGTTTTGTAAATGTATTTTTGATACGGAAGGCCCGGCTTTGGAAATGCCTTTTATGTTAGATGCAAATATACCTATTGATATTTCGTGTTTGTTTAAATTTAATATTTCCGGCAGCGGTGATATAAGTGTATACAATTTCGGTGACAGACCTGTAAGACCGATTGTAAAGCTTGGAGCGAGTGCAAGAAATGTAACGCTGTCTATGAACGGCAAATCGCTTACGTTTATGTCAAACGGTCAGACAACTATTGATTTTGAAAAACAAAATGTCAAAAATACAAGCGGAAATATATTGGTGTCGGGTGAGTTTTTTGAATTTCCGTCGGGAAGAAACAAACTTCATATCGTAAATTCAAACAGTCAAAATATGACGGCCGAAATTTCATATACACCGTATTTTATGTACGGTGAACATTTTGACGACTTGGAATGAGGTGACGGAAATGCTTAGAATATTACCGTATAACAGTGTTACGTTTGACAAGGGTATTGTAATCGGTGACGCGTATGATGTGCGTGTTACGTATGAAATAAACGGTGAACGCAGGCTTGATTTTTCGCACCCGATAAATGAAAAGTCGGAAATTATAAGTGAAAATAAAATCGTTGTATGCGAGGGTCAGGCATACAGAATTATAAAGGTGTCAAAAACAATCGGTGAAAAGAATTTTATTGCGGCGGAATGCAGTCACGTCTATAATGCGGACGCATCGAACATACATATTCAAAATATTCCCGATTTAATCGGAAAAACTCCGTCTTATGTTTTGGGGCAGATATTTAAAAATACGAAGTTTTCGATTATGACGGACAGTGAATTGACAAAAGTCGGATTGAAACGAGTTGATTACAGCGGTTTTAAGATTGATTTCTTTTCTATGGATAAGACCAATCCGTATGAGGCGGTTAAGGCTCTTATCGAAAACTGCGGTAAGGGCGAGATTTATGCCGACAATTACAAGATTGCCCTTGTGGAGCGTATAGGCGGTGAAAGCTGTTTAAGGCTTGACCTTTCAAAGAATATGAAAGATATTTCGATAGAAAGGGATATAACCGATATGGTGACGAAGTTGTACCCTTACGGAAAAGATGACGCACATATCGGAAGTGTGAACAGCGGAAAGCAGTATATTATAAGTGAAAACGCGGATATTTACGGTGTTCGTGAGGGGTATCGTGATTATACCGATTATATTGAACCGAGTAAAATATTAAGACGCGCACGGTGGGAGTTTGACAGTGAAAATGAGGAAAGAATTGACGTGCCTTGTGTTAATATAACAGGCGGATATGCCGATATTTCAAAGCTGGCGGATTATGCGGACGAGAAAATTAATATCGGTGATACGGTGACTGTAATCGACTGCGGAAACGAGATTAGAGAACGCGTCATAAGGCTTGAATATTATCCTTATCAAAGTGACGATACCGTTATATCTGTCGGCAGGGTAAAAAAGGATTTGTTTTTCTATCTTGAACAAATAGGAACTCTTGCAAAACGTTACAAAAAAGTATCGACAACAGGCGGTAAAGTCAAGGCAAAATCGGTAAGCGGTGTTATTTCACAGTCCGGAATGAAAATAAACGGTGAAAACGGTACGGTTTCGCTGTTATCTGATATTATTGAGGTGTCAACGGACGGTGACGTAAAAACGCAGATTGGCAATGTGAACGGTCAGTTTGTGTTTAATATTACGGACAACAACGGCAATTCGGCTGTGAATATTACGGACAAGGGCAATATGAATTTTAAGGGTGATTTTGAAACGGAAAAATTGAGTGTGGGGGATAATGTTATTACGCAGGACAGTAACGGTGTGTTGTGTATTAATGGGAAAAGGATATTGGTGGAAGGAGAATAAGAATGAAATTAGATTTTAATTTTGACGGAAAAACTTTGCTGAAAAAATGGTGGCAACAGGTGAAATCGAATTTTCAGACGGTGCAGGATGAATATAATACGTTAGAGGATAATTTGAGTGAAGAAATAAATCAACGTGTGAATTTAGGTAATGATTTGACTGATAAAATAACAAAGGAAACGTCGGACAGAAAGACGGCAGACAGTTCGATTGAGGGCAAAATTTCAACCGAAACATCGGACAGAAAGAAAGCGGACAGTTCGCTTGAAATCAAGATTTCAGACGAGGTAAATTCGCGTCAAGAGGCAGATGATGAATTGAGCGGTCGTATCGAATATGAAAAAATGGAGCGACAGGCAGATAATGAAGAAAACAAGTCAAGATTTTTTGAAAAAGCAGACAAAACCGAGTTGTACGGAAGGGAAAAGAATATTACGCATAAGATAACGCACAGTCTGAAAAAGGCTGATTTTATTATAAACATAAATTCAGGAAACGGAAACGGTACAGTAACGATAAACAGCTTACCTGTGCAGACTAAAATTTTTAGGGACGGACGTGCATATATACAAACAGCACCGATTTCTGCCTCGTTTTCGGCGGAAAAAGGTGAAGAGGGAGAAAAGTGGATTAATTTGTTATATGACAGCGATAACGGTACATTGGGCTTGGAGGTTACGGAACAGCCTGAATCGGGTAATGTTGCAAAGATGAATGTAACATATATGAAAGCGGAAGTTGCCGAAATATATGCGGGTATAATCAGATTTGAAGGATTGAACACACTTGACGCTCTCAAAACGAATAACAGAGATTCATTTGTTGGGGCGATAAATGAACTTGTAAGCGGAAAAGTCGGCGTGAATGATATTGTAAATGGTAAAGATGCAAGTTATCGTGTGACGGATTTGTTGAAGTGGGTGGCGGAGTTAAAAAAGCAAGCTGAAAATAAATAAAACGGAGGAGTAATTTATGGATAAGATTTTTAATTGGACAAGTACGGTTATCGGAATTGTGGGCGGATATTTCGCCGCAATTTTCGGTCGATGGGACAGTATTTTGTGGGCACTGCTGGTGATAATGGTGCTTGACTGTTTGACAGGTGTTATTAAAGCAATTTATACAAAAACAATGTCAAGTGAGATTGGGTTTAAAGGATTACTCAAAAAGATTACTATATTAATTATAGTAGCACTTTCAAATGTTCTCCAACAGATTACGGGTGATAATGTTGCAATTCGGGAAATAGTTATTATGTTTTACGTAGCGAATGAGGGTATAAGTGTGTTGGAAAATGTGGCGGTGATTTACCCGCGAATGCCGAAAGCAATAAAGGATATATTGCTCCAAATTCGTGACAGTAACAGTGCGGACAGTGAGTGAATATAATATATGGGGAGTGAGATATATGATAGTAGGAATAAATTGCGGACACACTGTCAGCGGTACAGTCGGCAGCGGTGCGGTCGGATTCCTTAACGAAAGCAACGAAACGCGCCGAGTCGGTTATAAAGTAATGGAGTATCTCAGGGCAAAAGGTGTTACGGTGGTTGATTGCACTGACGATTATTCTTCTACGGTAAGTGAAAATTTGAAAAAGATTGTGGATAAAGCGAATGCACAGCCGCTTGATTTGTTCGTTTCGATACACTTTAACAGCGGCGGCGGCAGAGGAACTGAGGTTTATACCTATAACGGAGAAGTTTTTAAACAAGCGGAGCTGGTATGTGAAAATATGGCGGAGCTTGGGTTTATAAACAGAGGTATAAAAAACGGCTCAAATTTGTATGTCATTCGCAGAAGTAATGCGAGGTCTATGCTTATAGAAGTGTGCTTTGTCGACACTAAATCGGACGCGGATTTATATAATGAAGTCGGTGCAGACAGAATTGCCGAGGCAATAAGTGACGCGATAGTCGACGAAAAAATGGAGGAGGAACTTACAATGTCACAATATGAAGAATTAAAACAAATGATTTCAGAACAGACTGCAAGAGTTGATGTTTTGCAGAATGAGGTTTACAAAATCGAAAATCCTATGATTTATAATTATATTGATGATAATATGCCCGACTGGGCAAAAGAGGCTGTTCGGTGGTGCGTGGATAACGGTATAATTGTCGGCACCGGCAGCGGATTGGGGCTTGATGATACAAAACTTTGGACCTGCGTAGTGATGTATCGTTTGTCAAAAACATTGAAATAATAAATACAGCTGCCGATAAATTTGTCGGCAGCTAAAAAAATAAACAAATCTTTATAAAAATCACTAAAATATCTTGACATATCTATGTAAAATAAGGTATAATAGATATTGTTGTACAAACAGTGTATAACTGAGTCCATCAAGTCCGTTTTTAGAATTGACTTGCCGGAGGGAGGGGAAACAATGTCTGAAGTAAGAGTAAAAGATAATGAATCATTAGATAGCGCACTTCGCAGATTCAAGCGTCAATGTGCTAAGTCAGGTGTCATGTCTGAAATCAGAAAGCGTGAGCACTATGAAAAGCCAAGCGTAAAGCGTAAAAAGAAATCAGAAGCTGCAAGAAAAAGAAAGTTCTAATTTTTAATTAGCAACATAAGGAGATGACGATAATGTCTTTAAAGGAAAAATTAGCAGAAGATCTAAAATCGTCAATGAAAAACAAAGACACTGTACGCAAAAATACAGTACAACTTGTCCGTACTGCAATATTGCAGGTTGAAAAGGACAACAAAGTAACTCTTGATGACGAGGATATTTTGGAGGTAATTGCAAAGCAATTAAAGCAACGCAAGGACTCTCTTCCTGAATATGAAAAGAGTGGCAGAGAGGATTTAATCTCTCAGTTAAAACAGGAAATGGAATGCTTGATGGAATATCTTCCTAAACAGCTTACAGAGGACGAGCTACGTCCTATTGTAGAAGAAGGCGTTAAAGCAGTAGGCGCAACCTCCATGAAAGACATGGGTAAGGTTATGGAATACGTTATGCCAAAAGTTAAGGGAAGAGCAGACGGAAAAGCAGTCAGCACGATTGCTAAAAGTTTGTTTAACTAAAAATATTACAGAGAGAGCTTCGGCTCTCTCTTATATTTCATTTTCGCTGGTGTAGCTCAGTTGGCAGAGCAACTGATTCGTAATCAGTAGGTCGGGGGTTCGACTCCCCCCATTAGCTCCAATCGGAACAGGTTATGCTTGTTTCGATTTTTTTGTGCAAACAAATCAAAAAGCACGCCTGTATCAGACGTGCTTTTTGTCTTTAAAGATTTTCTTTAAAATAATTTTCAAGAACATTTGCGGCTTCAGTTTCGTCGTTACCTTCAACTTTGACTGTAACGAAATCACCTTTACTGATGCCAAGACAAGTTATTGTAAAAAGTCTTTTTAAGTTTTCAATTCTCTGGTTATATTCAATGCTAATGTTCGACGTAAAATTTTGTGCTTTTTGTACGAGTTTGCCGGCACATCTGGCGTGAAGTCCGTGTTCACCTTGAATTGTATAAGAAAATTGTTTCATGGTAAAAACCTCCTATCCTTCGGAAATATCAATATGATTATTTCCAGATACGTTATTTCTATACCCTTCGGTATAAAAATAAATGCACAACTTTGTACATTGGCTACATTATATCACAGTCGATTGATTTGTCAACAAAATGAATAATAATACCATTAAATAGATAAAAAATCCGATTAATACGAAATGTTTTTTATGAAAAGTGAAAGAAAAAATAACCATTAAATGTATTAATGGTTATATGTTTACAGGATATAATATAACAAAACATCAAAAATTTGTATATTTTGAGGATATATCCTTAATATATGTTAAATATTTTTCGACTTCAGACTGCGGAGAAAGGATTTTTACACCTGTTCCGAGCCCTGCAAGCCAACCGTAAAACTGTGAACTGATGTTTACATTTAATTTGGCAACGAACGTATTTTCGGTATTTGAGTTTAAAATAATATCCTTGCCGAACCTATCCATAACAACACCGATAAGGTTATTGTCAAATTCAATTTCGAGTGTATTTTCGTCACCTGCAAACATACCGAATGTTCTTTTTGAATAGTTTCCTATATCGAATTTGCTGAATTGGTCACCGCCGTCACGTTTTTCGGCGGTTATTGTTATGTTAAGCATTTTGTCTACGCGGTAATGGCGTATTTCTTTGCTATCATCATCAAAACCAATCAGATAGTAATTTTCATCGTCCCATATCAAAATATACGGACTTACGGTGTAATTTGCACCGTCCTTTTTCGGTTCAAGCTTTTTGGCAAGCGTCCATGAACAATATTTGAAAGTGATTTTAACATCTGAAGATATTGCGGAATGAAGTTTATCTATATTATAGTAGATACTCTCATTCATCGTCTTAATTCTGTTTGAAACAACGACTTGTCTTTGAAGCGTTTGAGCCTCATGACGGCTGGCAAGCTGTTCGATTTTGTGAATTAACTGATTTGATTTCTTTTCTGTAATGAATTTTGAAGATTGAACTGCGTCAACCAATAACTTCAATTCTGCAATTTCAAAATCTCTTGACGCGAGATAATATCCTTTCGGCTCACTTCTTCTGCTCAAAATATCGCAACCGAATAATTTAAGCCGTTCAATGTCATCATAAATGCTCTTGCGTTCGGCACTTATACCTTGCTTGGCAAGTGCCGAAATAATATCATTTGCGGACATTGCGTGATTTTCGTCTGTATTTTCCTTTAACATCTGCATTATGTACAGTAATTTCAGCTTTTGATTAAATGATTTCCCCATTGCAATCCCCCCAAGTGTAATATAATTTAATGATACCACAAGTTAATGAGTCTGTCGACAAAATGTCGACAGCTCCAAAAATCACATCTTGTGATGTAATTTTTGAGTGTTTTTAGAGAAAAAATCATAAAGTTCCTCCAAAGTCGAAACTTTAGATTTTAAGCCATTTCTGTCGCACAGGTCGCCAGAAATGATTATAAATTGAGGTTGCACCTCAAACACCCAAGAACAAAGTAGACAAAACCATAACGGTTTTGTCTACAATCTGAAATGCCTTTCTCAAAGAGAAAGGCATTTTGGTTTATAGTCCAAGTTGTTTTTTGCAATCTTCAAGAACTTTTTCGATAGTCTTTTCGGCTGTTTCAAAGCTTTCTGCGAATGTGCCGAGATACAACTTGATTTTCGGCTCTGTTCCCGACGGTCTTACGATAAAGTAAGTCTTTTCGTCTGAAAGGTTGTACTTCAATACGTTTGACTTAGGCAAACCTTTAAGAGGTGAAACATTGCCCTTTGTATCTTTAATTGTTTGTGACTGATAGTCGGTGTAAAGCACAACGTCCATACCTGCAACTTTTGTCGGAGGTGTTTGACGTAGATCTGTAAGTAACTGTGACATTTTTTCCATACCGTCTTTACCCGGCATTACGAATGAAACTGTCTTTTCTGAATAATATCCGTATTTCTTGTATATGTCCATAAGTGCTTCATAAAGTGACTTACCCTTTGTTTTGTAGTAAGCAGCCATTTCTGCAATAAGCATTGTCGCAACAACGCCGTCTTTGTCGCGTGCGTGAGTACCTACAAGATAACCGTAGCTTTCTTCAAATCCGATAAGATATGTATGGTCGCCTGTCTTGGCAAACTCTGTCATTTTTTCGCCTATGTACTTAAAGCCTGTAAGCACGTTCATAATTTCGATACCGTATGAATGAGCGATTGCGGCGGCAAGCTCTGTTGTAACGATTGTCTTGATAACAACGCCGTTTTCAGGCAGAGTGCCTTTGGCTTTCTTTGATGAAAGTATGTACTCAACAAGCAAAGCACCTGTTTGGTTGCCTGTAAGTGTTCTGTATATGCCGTCGGCGTCACGAACAACTATACCGACTCTGTCACAGTCGGGGTCTGTACCGATGATAACGTCAACGTCATTTTCCTTTGCCATTTTTATAGCAATTTCAAAACCTTCCTTGTCCTCCGGATTAGGTGACTTAACAGTCGGGAAATTACCGTCTTCTGTATCCTGTTCCTTAACGACAAGCACATTTTTAAAGCCCATACGATTAAGTATTGCCTTGATAGGTCTTGAGCCTGTGCCGTGGAAAGGTGTGTAGATAAGCTTGAATGTATCTGCAACTTCTGCTACTGCCTCGGGATTTTGCTGTTGTGTTTGAACAACGTCAAGGAATTTTTCGTCAAGGTCGCTGCTTACAATTTCAAGCAATCCTTTTTCTTTTGCCTCGTCAAGCGAAATAAACTTAACATCGTCAAATATATCGTAGCTGTCGATTGCGGTAACAACAACATCAGCCGCGTCCGGAGGAAGTTGTCCGCCGTCGGGACCGTATACCTTGTAACCGTTGTATTCTTTAGGGTTGTGGCTGGCGGTAATCATAACGCCGGCACTGCAGCCAAGTTCGCGAATACCGAATGAAACTTCCGGAACTGAATGAACGATAGGGAAAAGATAAGTCTTTACACCTGCACAAGTAAGAACCTTAGCTGTTTCTTCAGCAAATGTGCGTGAAAAATTACGTGTATCGTAACCAATAAGAACACCTGCTTTTGCGGCGTCCTCACCGTTTGAAAGAACGTATTTCGCAACACCTTGACTTGCACGTCTTACGTTATATATATTGATTCTGTTCGTACCCGCTCCGATAATGCCTCTCATACCGGCTGTACCGAATTCAAGTTCACGATAAAATCTTTCTTCTATTTCTTTTTCGTTGTTTTCAATAGATTTAAGCTCTGCTTTTGTGTCATCATCAACCACGTCGCTTGTAAGCCAACGGTTGTAGGTTTCCTTGTATCCCATTGATAACTCCTCCTTAAAAATAATCTCATATTAATATTATATAATACTTTCTCAAAATTTTCAATTATGAATATGTAAAAATTAAAGAAAAGTTATCGTATAAATTGACAAAAAAAACGCAAAACTTGACGAAAAGTGTATTTTGTTATAGAATAGCAGTAATATGTATTAATAAGGAGGACACTTTTATGGCAGTAAAGGTGCATGAAACAGGTTACGGCAAATGGAAAGTGCCTGTGATAATCATAGCTGTTATAGTTGTTTTGGGTCTTGCGGGAACGGGCATACTATTAAGCGACAGCCTTGGTGTTTCAATAGAAGAAGGAAGTAAGAGAATAGAGGTTGCAGAAGGTGACGGTACGTCATCTGTTGCAAAACTGTTAAAGGACAACGGCATAATAAAGTATCCGCTTTTGTTTAAGGTGCAGTCAAAGCTCGGCGGATATGACGGTAATTTTCAGCCGGGTGCGGCAACGATTGATGACGGAATGAGTTACAGTGACATACTTAATCTTATAATAACGCCGAGCCGTGAGGCTGCGAAAATTACAATACCGGAGGGCTATGAAATCAAGCAGATTGCACAGAAACTTGATGAAGCAGGTATTGTAAGCTGGCAGGACTTTTATGCGGCTTTAAATCCCGACGATTATGATTATGCGTTCTTGAAAAACTTGCCTGAACGTGACGGACGTATGGAGGGTTATTTGTTCCCTGCAACATATGAAATTCCGAACGGAATGTCGGCACACGATATTATCGACCTAATGCTTGCGGCATTTGACAATCAGTTTAAACCGGAGTATTATGAACGTGCGACAGAGCTTGGATTGACGGTTGATGAAGTTATAACTATGGCGTCAATCGTTGAACGTGAAACGGACAGCGGAACGGAAAGAGCAAAAGTTGCGGGAGTATTTTATAATAGAAGAAACTCGGGTATGAAGTTTCAGTCGTGTGCGACGGTACAGTATATTTTAGGTGAAAGAAAGCCTGTGCTTTCGATTGCCGACACGCAGATAGATTCACCGTATAACACATATATGTATGCGGGATTTCCGATAGGTCCTATATGCAATCCGGGAACGGAATGTATAGAGGCGGCACTTTATCCGGAGGCAACCGATGCGTATTACTTTGTACTTGGCAAGGACGGCTCACATATCTTCTCAAAGACATATGAAGAACACCTTGCGGCAATGCAGAGTACCGAACAAAATATTTCGGTCGATGACAGTGCGATTGAAAATCAAGACAGTTTAAAACAATAAAGAGGTTTGATAAATGATAGAATATGATAAAGACGCAATTGTTCCGCCGTATATAACGGAATATTTGCGTGCGAAAACAGTGCATAATGATGAATTTATGCACTCGCTTGAAAAATATGCGGAAGAAAACAGTGTTCCGATAGTAGAGCCTGAAACGGCAAGGTTTTTGTCGGTGATGTGCAGAACGGTTAAACCGAAAAAAATACTTGAAGTAGGTTGTGCGATTGGGTATTCTTCTATATTAATGGCACAGGCTACAGATGATGACTGCGAAATAGCAACACTTGAATGTAACGAAGATATGGTGCGTATTGCAAGGGAGAATATTAAAACTTCGGGATATGCGGAAAAAATATCGGTTATTGAGGCAGATGCAAAGGATTATCTTTCGTATATTGACGATGATGAAGTTTTTGATATGATATTCCTTGACGGTCCGAAAGCACATTATATTTATATGCTTGACGAGTGCGTGCGATTGCTGAAAAAAGGCGGTGTGCTTATTTCCGACAATGTGCTTTACAAGGGAATGACAGCGGACGATAACCACGTTGTGAGAAGAAAAATCACGATTGTAAAACGTCTTAGAAAATATATTGATATGCTTATGGAGCATAAGGAGCTTGAAACATCGCTTTTACCGCTTGGTGACGGTGTTACAATATCGGTAAAGAAATAATAAAGGGTAGGAATATATTTATGAAGAAACCAGAACTTTTAGCTCCCGGCGGCAGCTTGGAGAAATTGAAAACAGCGATAGATTACGGTGCAGACGCGGTGTATATCGGCGGTGAAATGTTTTCGCTGCGTGTTGCGGCGGAAAATTTTTCAAAGGAAGATATGCAGGAGGGTATAAAGTACGCTCACGACAGAGGTAAAAAAGTGTACCTTACCGCAAATATTCTTCCGCATAATGATGATATTGAAGAATTTGAGGAGTTTGTCAAAGATATAAAGAATTACGGCTTTGACGCAGTGCTTGTGGCGGATTTGGGGTTGTTTGATATGATGCAGGAACTTGCACCGGAAATACCTATTCATGTAAGTACACAGGCGAATAACATTAATTATCGCTCGGCAATAAAGTGGTACAAGATGGGTGCAACACGTGTCGTGCTTGCAAGAGAAATGTCGTTTAAAGAAATTGCGGAATTTCAAAAGAAAATTCCTGAAGATTTGGAGCTTGAAGCATTTATACACGGTGCTATGTGTATATCGTATTCTGGCAGATGCCTTTTGTCAAACTATATGACGGGACGTGACTCAAACATGGGTGCTTGCGCACATCCGTGCAGATGGAATTACAAACTTGTCGAGGAAACAAGACCGGGTGAATATATGGACGTGTTTGAAAACGAAAGAGGTACGTTTATATTTAATTCAAAGGACTTGTGTACAATCCGTCATATACCTGAGCTTGTGCAAAGCGGTATTGCGAGCCTTAAAATCGAGGGCAGAGTAAAAACTTCTTATTATGTTGCAACGGTTGTCGGAGCATACAGACGTGAGATTGACAGATATTGTGCCGATCCCGAAAATTATGTGTTTAATGAAGCGGAATACGAAGAACTTTGCAAGGTCAGTCACAGACCGTATACAACAGGTTTTTATTTCGGCAAGCCGGATGAAAATTCACAGGTTTACACGTCAAGTTCGTATATCAGAGATTACGACCTTATCGGTATAGTCAAGTCGTATGACGCGGAAAACGGCATTGCAACGATTACACAGAGAAACCGTTTCTTTAAGGGTGATGAAATAGAGATAATTCAGCCTATGAAACCGTTTTTTGTACAGACGGTTGACAGTATGTGCGACGAAAACGGTAATGAAATCGAAGTTGCAAATCACGCGGAGCAGATAGTTAAATTTAAAACGGCACAGCCTGTTTGCGAGGGTGCAATGCTTAGAAAGAAAAAGTAAAAAAAACAGAGCAGATTTAATAAAAAAACTACTTTTTTTATTAATCTGCTTTTCTTTTTTGAGAGAATATGATAGTATAATTTATAACGGCAAATTTGAGAGAGGAAATTTATAAAAAAGGAGAAGGTTTTATGAAAAACAATTTTAAAAAATTACTTTGTGCAGCATTGTCAACGGCAATGATTGCGGGAAGCATCGTATTGCCTATGACGGCAAGTGCGGCAGATGATACCGCAAGTGTAACGCTTGACGGTAATACTGCAACAATTCATTCATCAAGTGACGCATATGCGATTATTGCTTCTTACGATTCTGATAGCAGTATATTGCAAAAACTTGATTGTAAGCAGGTGTCTGACGGAAGTACAATAGACGTACCTTCCGGTGCAAGAATAATGCTTTGGGACAGCTTGCAAAATATGCGTCCGTTGCTTATCGAGCCTGTAAATGTTCCGAGAAAAATGTGGAAGTTTGACTTTGGCGACAGCGATAATGTGGCTACAGGATATTATTCGGTAACAAAAGATACCGCATATTCAACAAACACCACAAAGACATCTGACGGTAAAAAGTTTGGTTTGTTAGGAACTGATGAAAAGGCATATGAAGTAGGAACTCATATCGATGGTATAGATACTCAAGAAGGACAGGTTGTTGTTGTAAATTCAGGTAAAAAGAATACGGTTACATCTGCAACAGATGACTTTTTGGGGGCTGTTGGCGGTGCTCCGATAAAAGGCGAGCCTGCAATAGAGGGTGATTATCCTATTCGTTTCAGTATGGATGCGGAAAATGACCATTATTATAAAGTAAAAGTTTATGTTACGGGATTGAATCAGACAAAAGACGCTGTTGCAACTGTATTTTCTGAAAGACGTCATCCTATTATAACAGAAGAAAAAATTGCCGCAGGAGAAACAAAGGAAGTTAAATTTACTGCAACACTTCAAAACGTATACATAAAAGGACGTGACGGAGCAAAAGATTTTAAATATGCTGATGATATGCTAAATGTAGTAGCAGTTGGTGACAATGTTGCAATTTCAGCGATAGAAGTTGAAGAAGTTGAAGCGTGTCCTACTGTTTGGATGTATACAGATTCAACAGGCTGTGATTATGCTGCATTACAACCGTTCTTCCCGCTACAAAACTATGGCGGAACAGGTACATTCTTATCGAAATATTTGCCGACAGGAGTTGCTATATCCAATCAAGGTGACGGAGGTATAAATGCAACTGATTCTGCACACTGGAATATGGCAAATGCAAACATCGGTAAGGGCGATTTTGTATATGTTCAATACGGACATAACCATAAGGATGACGGACCTTTGGGATATTTAAAAGCAATACCGAAGTATTATGAAAAGGCTCATTCTGTAGGAGCAACAACGATTTATGTAGGACCTATTGACCGTCATAACACAGACCAATTTGATGCAGAAACAAATACATGGAAATCAACACTTAACGGATTTAGCAAAGCTGCACAATATTATACAGAAGTGCTTATAACAGGCGGAAAAACAGAAGCAGATAACTTTGTTGCTAAGGCAACGTCAGATGGATTAGATGCAGGTTATGCGTATGCAGATACAGTTATTACAAAGGGTATTACTGCGAACGGAGCAAAGGATGTAGTATTTATTGACTTAAATCAACCTTGGCTTGATTGGATGAAAGCAGCCGGAGCAAAGGTAAAGGAAATACGTGGTTCTGAAGTTTATGAGAAAAATGCAGTTGACTACTATTTCCGTGGAGTACGAGGCGGCGGAATTGACGGTACTCACCCTAATGATGCCGGTGCTGATAATGGTGCATACTTATTTATGCAAGAGGCATTAAAACTTCAAAATAACAAGGCTCAGTCAGTAATTACAGAGGTGGAAGCAAATGCAATAAAACCTCTTGTAACAGGTATGAGAAATGCAACACCGTATGAAGTTTCTGAAAATGTCGTAAAAGCGGGTGCTGCACCTAACAAGGCATATCCGGATGTATATGTTTCGTTGCTACCAACAAAATATCCTACAACTATAAAGAATGTAGTATTTGCAGAAGATGGAACAATACAGTCTGTTGATGTTTTGAAACATTCAGTATCCGAAAAGGATATGAGTGCATACGGTATTGTAGTTATTACGATTAAAAATTCTGACGGAACAGAAAAGGGTAAAATCTATGCAAATGCACAGGTTGACAACACTGTAAACGGAACACAAACAATTAAAGAGTTCAGAACTTCAACAGACGGTCTTGTTCTTGCTGAAGGTGATACATATACTGCAGTAGTTTACAGAGCCAAAGATGCGGGTGGCGATGAAGGATTGATAATTGATACAGATAATCCGGATACATATTCATCTGTATATGAACCTATGACAATAGAGAGTTCGATTATATCGGAAGACTTTAATTATGAAGGTAAAACTTATAGCGGTGATGAAGATTTGGCAGGGAACGGTAACTGGGTTGTTGCAGGTAGTGCTGTAAATACAGGAAAACTTGGTGCCGAAAGTGCAGATGATGTAATAAGCAGAAGATATGCAGAATTTGCATCGACAGGTAAGAAAGCCGATAACAGTTCAGACGGTTCATTCTATTCTTCAAAGAAATTTGATGCGGCAGACGATTCATCGGAAACAGTAATAGGCACAAGCGGAAAATACCTTATAGAAATGGATTTGTCATATGTTTCGGGCGGAAATCTTAATGTCGGCTTGGCAGACGGTGTAGTTGATAGAAATCCTGGAGGAAAGCAGTCAATCACATTATTTAACGTGGGAAGCAACGGCTCAATCAGTGCTAACGGTAAAGAAGTAGGCTCAATAAATAAGGGTAAATGGTCAACTGTAAGATATATTCTTGATATGGATAACGGAACAGGCACTATTCAAATAGATGGTTTCGATCCTGTCACATATGAATTTAGTAATTACAGTACATTTGGTACAGTTTCACCTACACAACTTACTTATTTCTTGCTATCGGCAAGTAAAGCGGCAGTTGATGTTAGAATATCTGATTTGAAGGTAGGTACTCTTGAACAAGAAGCTCTTCCTAAAAAGACAATTACAGTAGAATCAAGCGACAATACAATGGGAAGTGCTTATATAGGAGAAGCAGGAACTACTGAAAAAACAGTAGATATGAACGATATGGTGACTTTGACTGCGACTGCAAATGAAGGCTATGAACTTTTGGCTTGGCGTAAGGACGGCAGTAATGAAAACTTTGCGTTCACAAGTGAACTTACTGTAAGAGCACATGACACTGCGAAGTTTACGGCAGTATTTACAGTATCTGAACCGGATAAATACAATTATTTGTATCACGAAACATTCAAAACATTGACAACATCAATGTTGGCAGCAAACGGATGGGTTAGTGCAAATCAACAAGGTGCAATGACGGTTGAGTATGATGAAAATTCAAGTTTTGGTAATTATTTGAGATTTGGAGCAAATACCAGTTCAAGAGCCGGAGAGAAATCATTCGGAGAAACATATACATCTGATAATGGACTTGTATATGCGATGAATATTAAGTTTGCAAAAGCAAGTGTAGACCCTAATGAATTTGCCGTTCATTCGGGAAATATAACTTATAATGATGGAAATAAAAATTATGGTTGTACAGGCGGATATGTTTTGTATTTGAAGCAAACAAATGACGGTGCAATCACGGCAAACGGACAAACGACAACAATTCCGAATAACGAATGGGTATCGGTAGTTGCAGTTTGCGATTTTACAACACATAAAGTAAATGTAGTGGCAAAATCACTTGACTCAAGTAAGACTTATTTTAACGGTGAAGTTGATATGGCTGATACAAACGCAACAGGAATGTCGGGATTATATTTTAAGTATGGTAAAAAGACATATGGTTCTATATCGTTTGACAATATAGAAATATTCAGTGCAGACCAGTATACAGAATAAACTTTGCAAGTGAATTGCAAACGGAATACTAAACAATCCAAAAAAAGACCGCGAAAGCGGTCTTTTTTTGGTAAAAATAATCTACAAAAATAAAAAATGTACAACTTGAATTTTGCATTTTATATAAAAAACGATGTGCTTTTTTGTGCAATATTTTAGTTCAAAGTTTCTTAATAATATTGCACATATAAAAAAAATATGATACAATATATACCATATAGATGGGTTAGGATTGTGCAGATTTACTTAAATCGACATCCTGTACCTGTTAAATTAAACAATACTTGGAAACAAGTTAAGGAAAGAAAGGGAGAGAAGAAATGAAAAGTAAAAAACTAATTTCATTACTTTGCGCCGCTGCTATGTCAGCATCTGCTTTCGCAGGCTTGACAGTAACAGCAAGCGCGGCAACAGATTTAGTCACTCTTGATGGCTCAACAGCAGATGGTTGGGTTGCTCCGGATGGAACAGATAAAGGTGACATTGTTCCGACAGTTACCATTGATGACGGTGAAACTGACCAATATTTAAAATTCCAAGGTAGCGGCGGCGGTAACCGTAAGTCGACATATTCTTTGGGTCAAACTATTTCAGGTCAATATACTATTGAGTATGATACAATGATGACTCGTGGTAATGGTATGAGCAGAATCATGCACTCAAACCAACTTGCATTTACAAATGATACAAGCACTAAGGATACAAGAGATGGTGCAGGTATTATAGATACAGTAAATGCACAACAAGGTACAAAGTATAATTCAGGTTCAGGTGCGTCAGTAGCTAACGCTGCTATGAAAACTGACCTTAGACCATATCTTACAGATAAATGGGTAATTAATGATGATTCAACATCAGAATTAGTAGCTTATCCTGAAAGTGCAGTCGAGGTTGCAGATACTAAATGGGTAAGAGTACAAGCTGCAGTTAATAATGATAAGACTACTGTAACAGTAATCGATAAGTCAGGTAATAAACTTGTTGACGGTGTAGAATATACAAACTCAACAAATGAAATTAATTCAATATATGTTTGCTCAAACAGAGGTGATGGTGGTAGTGGTATAGTTGCACTTGACAACTTACATATTTACCAAGGTGCTCCGGAAACACTTACAACAGATGGTCTTAGAGGTGATGCAACTGTTGTAGTTCCAACAGTTATGCCGGTTCCGGACGTTAAGACACAGGCTCCTGGCCTTTCAGCTCCAGATGGAGTTACACCGGTAGTTAATAATACTTTCAGCAAAGCACTTGCATCAACAGCAATGGGCGAAACTGCTACAACAATTACAGATGTAGACGGTCTATCTATTGCTATGGGTAATAGAACAGGCGGCGATACAGCAACAACTGTTTCAGTAGAAGATTGGGCAGCTGGCGATAAAGTTCTTACACTTGCAGGTGGTCCTTATTCAGGTGCCGGTAGAGGTCCTGTAGTTTCTGCTGCAAATACTTTGGCATTAGCAGACGGAAAATCATCTGTAATGACATTTACTGTTAATCTTTGCTCAAACAAGGCAGGCGGTGCCGGTAGACTTTATATTCTAAAGGATAACAGCCAAGCTGGTACTGACAAGAACGGTGCATACAACAATGTTATGGGTGTACTTACAACTGATGACACAGCCTCAAGCTACACAATCGGTAGCGGCAGCAATGTTATAACAATCGGTCAACAAGTTGAGGCTTATCAATGGTACAAAGTTGCAATTATAGTTTCAAGCGATAAATTTAGAATTTGGGTTGCAAAAGCTGATGAAGATTTCACAGAAAAACCACAAGTTGATTGCGACCACGTTGGAACAGGCGATACAGCATCATCAGTTTCAGAACTTCCATTGTTAGCAGTAACATCTGAAAAAGGTGGTTCTTACACAGGTTCAGTTGCAAGAATTGACAATATGCTAACATATTCAGGAATAGCTGATCAACCAAGAAAACTTCTTCCAACATCAGAGGCAGCTCCGACACCTGCTCCGATACCTGCAAAGGTTACAATGAGCGTTGATGAAACTGCAAATACAGTTACATTGACATCAGATAAGGATACAGATGCAGTTCTTGTTCAAGCATCATACAGAACTGATAATACATTGGATTCAGTTAAGAAAGTTGTTAATCTTGAACTAAAAGCTAACGAGGCTAAACTAGTTCCTGCAACAGATTTAGCTACATTCACAACGAATGATAAGATAATGGTTTGGGATAGTCTAAAGACTATGACACCGCTTGCTAATGCTTGTACAATAAAGAACGGTGCAGCGCAAGCAACAGCTAAGCCGGCTCCGACAGCTGAACCGACAGAAGCTCCGACAGAAGCTCCGACAGAAGCTCCGGCAGAAACTCCTGCAACAACAGATGCTCCGACAACTGAGCCGACAGAAGCTCCTGCAGAAACAGTTGCTCCGACAGATACACCGGCTCCAACAGCAACAGCTGTTCCTACTTATGCAGTATCAGGTACTGTAGACGCAGGTGTTAAATCTGTAACTCTTACAGATAAAGCAGAAGCTGAAAATACAATTACAGGTAAAATCGAAGATACAACTGTAACGTTTACAGGTGTTAAAGCCGGTACATATACAGTATCAGCTGTAGCTGCCAGCGGTAAGGATATTTATACAATTAAAGTTGGCGATACAGAAACTACAGAAGTAACAGTTACAGACGCTAATGTTACAAATCTTGCAGTTACTTCAAAAGATGAAGCTGTTCTTCCATATGCTGACGGAACAAACACATATGATACAGAAGGTGCTGCAAACAGCTTTGTTGATTACAGCAGAGTAACGGTAAGTATCGCAGATGGTGTTAACGGTAACACAACAAAAGTTCAGAATTTGAAAACCGGGAACGGTAGCTCAGGAGCTGGATACAATCCATATACTGTGGCTTTTCCTGCAAAAGGTGAGGCGGTTGCTACATCATTTGATATTTCTATACCAACAAGAAATGCATGGGTAAGTGTAAGAGGTACACAACCTGGAGCTAATGATAGAAACAACAATGCAGCAGGTAGAATTTTTACAATCGGTGCTGAGGGTAGTGCTGTTATAAAAATTTATAGTGGTGCAGATGTTGTTGATGAAATTACAGGTACAGATATTATTACTAAATGGTATCACGTTGACGCAGTTGTAAATAATAAAACAAAGAAAGTTGCTATTAAGGTATATGACTATAAGGCAAATAACAACTATACAAAGGAAACAGCACTATATGATAAGACTGTTGACTTTAGAGATAACACCGTAGCAGGTGTTGTTGCTATGGATTATCATTCAAATACAGCAAACGCAAATATGCAAATTGATAATCTTTACATCAATGATCCGTCATATGTAACACCGATTAATGTTACAGCAACAGACGTAACTGTAGATAAAGCACAAGTTGTAAAAGACGATGTAATTACTATTACACCGACAGTTCCTGCAGGAAAGAAACTATCAGCTGTAAAGGTAAACGGAACAGCAGTTACAGCAGTAGATGGAAAATATACATACACAGTTACAGGTGAAGAAAGTGCTATTGCAGTTACAGCTGATTTTGTAAGAGCAGACGTTGATAATGTAGTTGTTTCAAGTACAAATACAGATGTACAGATTGGTCAAAAAGGTACATATAAAGCAACAGTATATGCTGACGCTGATAAGAAGATTGATATTACAAAAGATTCAGCTATTACATGGTCTGTTGAATCTGCAACAGAAGGTGTAAGCCTTGCTGATGGTACAGTAATGGCTCAAGACGGTACTCTTACGGTAGCTGCAGACCAAGCTGTGGGTAAGCTTACTGTTAAAGCAACAGCAGTAAAAGACATTGCAAGTTCAGATGATACTGATGCAAACAAAGTTGTAGGTACATTTGAAGTTAATGTTATTGCAGAGAAATCATTCCAAGTTGTAGCCGCTACAGTTGAAAATGGTAAAGTAGCATTTAAAGTAGGTGATACTGAAAATGCTACATCATTCAAAGAGAGCGAAACTCTTGAAATCGTTCCTACAGCTAATGCAGGTTATGAATTAGATTCTGTTTCTTACAAATTAACATCAGCAGAAGATGATACTTATACAACAGTTACAGCTACAGAGGGCAAGTATACAGTAGCAGGAAATGCTATTGCAGGCGACATTACTGTTAAGGTTACATTTAGAGCTATTAACTACACGATTACAAACAACACAGTTGCAGAAAACGGTAACTCAATCGCAATTAAAGTGGGTGATGCTGATGCAACAACTGCAACAATCGGTCAAACTGTAACAATAGTTCCGACTCTTGCAGCTAACTACAAAGTGTCAACACTTGAAGTTAAAAACGGTGATGCTGCTGTACAGGTAACAAATAATACATTTGTAATGCCGGCAGCTAACGTAACAGTAACAGCTACTTTTGCATCAGTTCCTGTTTTGGAAAGAGCACTTTCAATATATGACAATAACTTTGATGAAACTTCAGATTTTACAGCTGCTGGTGACGGTGCAAAAGTATTTAATCCTGGTGAAGTCGCTTCAAGAACAGACGGTAAAGTTATAGGTACAGGTGTCAGAACCCGCGGTGATTCAAGTCTTACATCACCATCACTTACAGCCGTTGAAAATTATCAAACAGCAGTAAATACTTATGATGTTCATAAGTTTAATGTATCTTTTGACTTTAACATTGAAGCTTGTGCTAGTGGCAAGAGCTCTAATATAGCATTGCTAGGTGGATCAAATGCAGGTACTTGGTTAAGTTCTGATAAACAGATATTAACAATAGCAGCTCCGGCAACTGGTAACGGAACTTTTGGTACAATTACAATTAATGGTAATGAAGTATCGCCATCAATAAAAGAAACAATTACTACATCAGATTTTAATTCTTTAAAAAGAGAGGCAACAGGTTGGGTAACACTTAACGCAACAGTTGATTTCTCAACAAAGAAGGTTACATATACATTGAAAAAGGGTGAGACAACAGTTGTAGAATCAACAACAGCTGATTTTGTAAACAAAGATACAACAGTATTAGACAGAGTATTTATAGCAGCAGGTAAATATTGTGGTGGTGTATTAATGGATAACCTAAAGATTGAGGCAGTTCAATAATTAAACAAAAAATAACTGATAAAAGAACGGTCGTATGACCGTTCTTTTTGCTTGACAAATTTAGCGTTGTGTGATAATATAATAAAAGAAATGGTAAACAAACCATGCTGCGTAGTAGAAATTGTAGAAAGAAATACTTTCTACGAAATAGTTACCTATTTGGACGATAGGTAACTATTTTTTTATTATCACTATACAAAGCAGTAAAACCAAAGTTAAATAAACAATAGCTTCACTCATATGCACACCCCCTTTAAGGTGGTGTCAGCATGGTTTGCAACCATTTCAGAATGTTATTATATCATAGAGGAAAGAATTTGTCGATAAATGTAAATGATATGATAATTTCTTATAATAAAAATATGAAATTTTGCGTTTAAATAACAAATATTTCAAAAATATTTCGTATTTTGCGTTTAATGTGTAATCTATATGTAACAAAATTACGAAAATTACTTGCATTTATATACAATATATAGTATAATAGTTTAGATAGCAAAAAAGTAATTTCGGAGGGGTTTTATGTACTGCAAAAATTGTGGCAGACAACTGAAAGAGGGAACGCGTTTTTGTGACAGATGCGGTCAATCAGTAAGAAAAAACAACCAGAACAGCCAAACTACAAAACGCAAAGAAATCGAGGAACTGAAGGCAGAACGTCTTAATCGTAAACGTCGTTTACAGGAAAAAGAGGCAAAACAAGCCCGTAATAAAAAACGTAGAAAAAGTAAGGGAAGTGTTATGATTTTCATAATCGTAGCACTGCTTATCGCAATAGTAAGCGTGATTATCGGCTATAATATGATGGCTCCGAACGATAACGGATTAGGCACTGCTCCTACTTCAACAAATTCGCCTGCAAGTGCAACGAATACACCGACAGATACAGCAAACAACGTATCATCAACATCATCGCCGTCAAATTCAGCAAGCAAAAACGGTTATTCAAAAATGACAATAAGCGGTGTGACGTGCGTTTATCCGTCTACTTTTAATTCAAATCCGACAACAGGAAATCAAAAACTTAACTTGACTGATGCGCTTGGCGGTGCAACTATGACTGTTTCGCAAGAGGGAAAGAGCGGTGCTCCGTCTGACCTTATGCGTGACTATGCACGTCAAACGGGCGGCGAAGTTTCATATTCTCGTGCCGGTGACGATTGGTATGCAGTCACTGTGACAACAGCTGATACTGTTTACCACAGAAAATGCGTATTGAAAAACGGAATTGCGGTATATTATGATTTCTCATATTCTTCAATGACATCAACAGCTCAAAAATATACTGAATATATTGACTATATGGACAGCAATTTCAAATAATTTAAGAAAGATATTTGATTGCAAAACATATTGACGCAATCAAAATTAAGCAAATCAATATTTTTAATATTTTAGATTTCGAGCGGACAGCCTTTGTTGGTTGTCCGTTTTTTTGTATTCGTTCGATGTAGCGACTGACTATTGTTTCCGCGTCTGCTATTGCTCTGCTTTCAAGTTTTGGATTATAGTCTTTGAGAATTATTATTGCTTGGCTCACATACGGTGATGAAAAATTATTTAAAATAACTACTTTCTTTGTCAATTCTTTCATTACTAATCTCCAATCATTTCAATTTGTTTTATTTCCATTATTTCCGACTATGAAAAAGTATATACCTGCTTTATTTTTGTAACATTAATCAAAAATAAATGTAATAATATGTAAATATCGTGCATATAAATAGTAATATATGGGAAAAGTCAAGTAATATATTTATTTATATTGCAATGTTTGAAATTATTTTGTAATAAAAATGCAATAAAAAGCTTGACAATGTAACAATTTTGTAGTATACTATGGGACAAGTAATGAAAGGGGTTTAACTTTTATGACTACACAAGAGATGACAAAACAAGAAATGATAATGAATTTGCGTGAAAAACGCGAAGAAAAGAAAAAAGCAAAATTGAAAGCAAAGCACAGAAGATGTACGATTGCAATTATTACGCTTGTGGCAATGATGACGGTAATATTCGGTACTGTATACAGCGCATCGGCGAAGGAAATCACAATTACGGAAATAAACGAATTTGCGGGAACAAATGAAACAAAAACTGTAAAGACAAGAAGTGAAAGCGTTGAGGGTGCTCTTGAAGAACATGGCGTGAATGTTTCGGATACCGATAAGATTAATGTTTCAACAGAAAAGCCTGTTGAGGATAATGAAAATATTGTTATCAAGCGTGGTAAGCGTGTTACAATTAAAGTCGGTGAATCGGAAGAAGTTGTAACAGTGACAAAGGCGGACGTTAAGGACGCACTTGTTGAGGCAGGATATATTCCGGGTGAATATGACCAAATTTCTTCTAACGGCGATAATGTTGCGAGCAGTGATACAATCGAGCTTGTATCGGTAAGCCATACAGACGAAACAGAAACGGAAGTAATTCCTAAAGGTGTTGAATATGTTGATGACGCGACTTTGATCAAGGGACAGGAAAAAGTCGTTGACGAAGGACAAGACGGTGTGAAAACAATCACTTACAAGGTTACATACCAAGATGGTCAAGAGGCGACAAGAGAGGTGATAGATGAACAAGTTACAACTGAAATGCGTAACAAGGTTATTGCAAACGGTACAATGGAGCCGACTCCCGCACCTAAAAACACAACTGTTAAAGATACTTTTGCGACAAAGTCAACAGTAAGCGATGACGGCGGTACTGTAAACGGATATAAATATAAGAAGAAAATCACAATGACTGCTACAGCTTATTCGACTTCACCGTCAGAAAACGGCGGTTATACGGTTTCTGCAATGGGTAATCCGCTTGGATATGGTATAGTTGCAGTTGACCCGAGCGTCGTTCCATTGGGCTCAAAAGTGTATGTAACATCAGCCGACGGCTCATGGTCATACGGCGTTGCAAGTGCCGAAGATACCGGCGGTGCAATTAAGGGTAACAAGATTGATTTATGCTACAATTCTAATGCCAACAATTTTGGCAGAAGAAGTTGTGTAGTGTATATTTTGGAATAATGTGTAAATAAAAATCCCGCTTTGATTTAACATCAAAATGGGATTTTTTTGTGTTTATTGATTTTTTGGAACTAATTGAACTTTGAGGGTATAATTTATAGTTATAGAATTGCCGTCTTTTAATGATGCGTTCTTACGTTCTTTGATGGCATATGAATTTTCTTCGACGTTTGGACTCATTCTTTCGTCTATAAAATTGTCGTTCCCATCAAGTATAAATTCGCCTTCTCCGCTTATAGCTATAATGTCATATTTGCCAGCCGGAATATCGCCTGGAATTTCATAATCGCCGGCGGTAAGTTCATATGTAGAATTATTGTCAGCAGATTGATTTTCTGTTGGATTTGGTGTCGGATTTTGTGTGGGTTTTGGAGTGTCCTTTTTTTCGGCACTTTCTAACTGTGCTTTGAGCTTTTCGTTTTCTTTTTTTAATGCCTCAACCTCAGGATTTAATCCACATGCAGTTGTGGATAATATCAAGGTTGCAGACAATATGATTGTCAGTAATTTTTTCATATGCAAAATCTCCATTCAAAAATTAGTTCTTAGGGATTAATTGTGTTTTAAGAGTTCCGCTGATTTCGATTATGTCTCCCTCAACAAATTTGGCATTTTTATAATCTTTAATATAGAATGTGTCATTATCAACTCCAAGAATTTCACTTAGGTCGTAATATCCATCATTTCCTTTCTTTTTGAAATTACCATGACCGCTTACAGCTACAATGTCATATTTACCGGCGAGTACATCAGCCGGTACTTCATAATTTCCGGCGGTAAGCTCGTAAGAGGTGTTGGAATTGGCTTGGGTATCTGATGTTTTTTGTTCTTCGGCCTTTTCTTTTGGTTTTTCAGTCGGTTTTTCTGTTGGCTTTTCTGTTGGTTTTTCAGTAGATTCGCTACTTTCTTCTAATTGAGCCTTAAGTTGTTCATTTTCTTGCTTTAATTCTTCGAGTTCTGAATTTGTTCCACAGGCGGTTGTAGACAACAACAAAGCCACTGACAATACTGTTACTAAAAATTTCTTCATAATAAATTCCATAGCCTTTCTGCCCACATAGTTAGTGAAAAATGTAGCTGACTTTGTCTGTGGGCTGACAAAGTAGTAACTACAAATTTGAATATTAAATAAATGCTTTGAACATACTTGAAACAGATGCCAATACTACAAAGTACCACACTATACTTAAAACTATACCAGTACAAAAACCGATTAAAGCCCATTTGCCATATTCTTTGGCAGAGATAGGGGTATCCTTGCTTTGTACAACGAATAAAATCAATCCGGCAAGAGGGATAAAGAATGACAGTACCTTAAGTCCTGCTGACGGGGTGTCGTTTATTACACTGACTCTGTGCTGTGCGGCGCCGCAGTTAGGGCATATATCCGCTTTTTCACTAATCATTGTGCCGCACTCTCTGCAAAATGATTTATGCAACGGCTCGGACTGCGGTTTGTTTTCAGTTGTTACATTTGTGTTTTCTGTTTGATTTTCCATTGTAATCTTCCTACTACATATAGTATTATTTTTATGATATTAAAAATATATAATTAAATAGTATTCTTATATGTATTCAATATAAGAATATAGGATTATTTTAGCATAGAATATATAATTGTGTCAAGAGGAGGAATCGCTTTGAAAAAATTTGAACCTAAAAAACCTGAAAAAGAAGTTATTTCACTTAGATTGGATAGTAGAATGTTAGAAGAAATCAACAGTTGGGCTATTGAAATTGATATAAGCCGAAATGAATTTATAAATCAATGTATAGATTTTGCGTTGAAAAACATAGATACTGATTTGGTTGAAAGTGTGGAAAGAAAACATAATACAAACGGCAGAGGCGGACGCAGTCAGATTATCCCTAAGTTAAGAACAGGATTTGAAGAAGATGAAGAAAACCAAAAAAAAGATGAGGGCTGACGTCCTCATCTTTTCTTGGGTTTTGTATTTAATTTAGTATTCTGTTTTATATAGTATATGCTTCTCGAAGCATTTGAATTTCTTTTTTATAACCGTCAAGTTCATTCGGAGTTTCAAGCAAAATCGGAATACCCTGTAATTTTGGGTGATTGATAATCTTAACCATAGTATCAAAACCGATACTGCCTTCACCGATTTTTTCGTGTCTGTCCTTATGGCTTGCAAAAGGATTTTTGCTGTCGTTCATATGAATTGCTTTTAATCTGTCAAGACCGATAATTCTGTCGAACTCATCAAGAACACCGTCAAGGTCATTGACAATATCATATCCGCCGTCGTAAATATGGCAAGTATCCATACACACGCCCATTTTATTATCAAGTTTAACGCCGTCAAGGATTTCTTTCAATTCTTCAAAACTGCGACCTATTTCAGTACCTTTACCCGCCATTGTTTCAAGTAAAACTGTCGTTGTCATATCGGGTGTAAGTACAGTATTAAGCTGCTTTACGATAAAATCAATTCCGATTTCTACACCTTGTCCAACATGACTGCCGGGGTGGAAGTTGTACAGCTGGTTTGGTGTATACTCCATACGTCTTAAATCGTCAGCCATTGTATTTAAGGCAAATTCGCGAGTTTCTTCTTTATTGGAACACGCATTAAGCGTATACGGTGCGTGAGCGAGAATTTGCGAAAAATTATTTTCTTTCATAAATTCAAGGAAGTTTTTTACGTCTTGTTCGTCAATAGCTTTCGCTTTACCTCCGCGTGGATTACGCGTGAAAAATTGAAAAGTATTTGCGTCAATGCTCTTTGCCTCTTTACCCATATTCATATAGCCTTTTGCGGCTGACAAGTGACAACCTATATTTAACATTCTGATTTCCTCCTATAATATACTTGCATTAATAACATTATTATAGTATAATTGAAAAATAAAATCAACAATAAAAATTAGGAGAAATATTTAATGATTACAGTAACAAACGTAAGTCTGAATTTCAGCGGACAAAATCTGTTTTCGGACGTTAATTTAAAATTCACACCGGGCAACTGCTACGGCGTAATCGGTGCAAACGGTGCGGGAAAATCGACTTTTCTTAAAATTCTTTCGGGTGAACTTGATTCGACAACCGGTGAAGTGTCTATCGACCCAAATTGTCGTATGTCGGTTTTGAAACAGGATCACTTTGCATATGACGAGTACACTGTACTTGATACGATTATTATGGGTAACAAGCGTCTTTATGATATTATGAAAGAAAAAGACGCGTTGTATGAAAAAGAAGATTTCTCAGACGAGGACGGTATAAAAGCGGCTGAACTTGAGGCGGAATTTGCGGAAATGGACGGTTGGGAGGCTGATTCCAATGCGTCAAAGCTAATGCAGGGTCTTGGACTTGACGAAAGTATTATGTATTCGCAGATGGCTGATCTTGGCGGTAACGAAAAGGTTAAAGTCCTTTTGGCACAGGCATTGTTCGGTGACCCTGACATTATCCTTCTTGACGAACCTACAAACCACCTTGATTTGCAGGCTATTGAATGGCTTGAAGATTTCTTGCTTGATTACGAGGGTACAGTCATAGTTGTATCGCACGACAGATATTTCCTTAATGTTGTGTGTACGCATATCGTTGATATTGACTATTCAAAGGTTAAGATGTATGTCGGTAACTATGAGTTCTGGTACGAGTCAAGTCAGATGATGGAAAGACTTATCAAGCAACAAAATAAAAAAGCTGAAGAAAAAATTAAAGAATTGCAGACTTTTATTCAGCGGTTCTCTGCGAATAAGTCGAAATCAAAACAGGCTACAAGCCGTAAGAAAATGCTTGATAAACTTACAGTTGAAGAATTGCCTGCGTCATCAAGACGTTATCCGTTTGTCGGCTTTGATATGGACAGAGAAGCGGGACGCGATTTGCTTACCGTTGACGGACTTTCAAAGACTGTAAACGGTGAAAAACTTCTTAATAATATATCATTCACACTAAATCATGACGATAAGATTGCCATAATAGGTGAAAACGAAATTGCAATCACTGCACTTATGCAAATACTTGCCGGTGAAGATGAGCCGGACGAGGGTACTGTTAAGTGGGGCGTAAGTACGTCAAGAAGTTATTTTCCTAAAGATAACTCTAAGTATTTTGACGGCTGTAAACTAAATCTTGTGGATTGGCTAAGACAATACAGTGCGGCAGGCTTTGAAACTCAAAACGAATCGTATATAAGAGGATTTTTGGGAAGAATGTTGTTCTCGGGTGATGATGTATTCAAACAGGTAAACGTGCTTTCCGGTGGTGAGAAAGTCAGATGTATGCTTTCAAGAATGATGTTGTACGGATCAAACGTACTTATACTTGACCAGCCTACAAACCACCTTGACCTTGAGTCAATTACTGCGGTAAACAACGGCTTGAAAGCGTTCAAGGGCAACGTTATATTTGCGTCACACGACCACGAATTTGTGAATACCGTTGCAAACAGAATTATTGATATTCGTGAGGACGGCACAATCGTGGACAGAATGTGTACATTTGACGAGTATATCGAAATGAAAAGAGGTAACTAAATGAAATTTGAGAATACAGAGGTTTACGGCTTTAAACGTGCGCTTAAAGGTATGAGAAACCCTCTTGAATCATGGCGTAAAAATGATACGGTTGAGGAGAACGGAAAAGTCGTAATTGGTGAAAACGATTTGGATTTGGCGCAAAGACTTATAAAATCGGGCAGTGAACACAGAAAATTTATGCGTCAGATTTTTGTGTCGGTTGATATAACAGGTCCGCTTTATTGGTGGAAAGAATTTGATACGTATAAGGTCGGTACAACCGCGAACAGTACATCGACAATGCACAAACTTGCGTCAACACCTATTACTGCCGAGTGTTTTGAAATTGACGATTACAATTCAGAGCTTGATTATGACGGTACAAAACTTGGTGATGTGATAGACAAGCATATAGAATTTTTGGAGAGTATGCGTGTAAAGTATCTTGAAACAAAGGATAAGGCATATTGGAAAGAACTTATCAGATGGTTGCCGTCAGCGTGGCAGCAGACAAGAACCGTTACAATGACATACGAAAATCTTTTGGCGATGTGTTCAAAAGGTCAGAGAAGATTTCACAAATTGACAGAATGGTCAAAGTCATTCATCGATTGGGCGAGAACACTTCCGTATGCACAGGAATTGATATTTCCTGATGAAACAGAATGAAAATAATTGCGGCGGTTGATGAAAAGTGGGGCATTGGCAAAGGTATGAATTTGCTGTTCCGCATATCCGAGGATATGGAATTTTTTAAAGAGAAAACAATGGGTAAGACGGTTGTTATGGGCAGAAAGACGTTGGAGAGCTTCCCTAACGCAAAACCGCTTAAAAATCGAAAAAATGTTGTACTTACAACCGATAAAAATTTTAAGTGTGACGGCACGGAGATTGTTCACGATATAAAAACGGTTATCGGAAAATACGGCGGTGACGATACTTTTGTCATAGGCGGCGGAGAGGTTTACAGACAGCTTTTGCCGTACTGTGACAGTGCATATATAACAAAGGTGTTTTCCGACGGCAATGCGGATGTTTTTATCGACGATCTTGATAAAAATGAGGTGTGGGAGCTCGGTAACGTGTCCGAAAAACGCGTTGAAAACGGCATTTCGTTTGTGTTCTGCACTTATATAAACAAAAATACTCAATCGCATTTTGAACAAAAAACACTGTAAATTATACATTGAATTTATGAAAAACACTTTAAAAAGTTTGTGAAATATGATATTATATAGATAATTATTATTATGCTTTAATGGATAGGTAAAGTATATATAAAAGAGGGAGGATAACTAAATGCTTAAAAATTCAAAGAAAAAACTAAGAAAATTAGGTGCATTTTCTTTGGTTCTTGCTCAGGTTGCGGCAGTAGGAGTAGTTGCTCCTATGACAAGTGCAAGTGCATTTGCCGGCAGTGCAATCACAAGAAACATGGAAAACCTTGATAGAGGTGTCGTTGCGACAAAGACTGACGACGGTGTACTTATTTCATGGAGAAGATTGGCAACAGAGCCTGCTGACACTACATTTACTCTTTACAGAAACCAAGAAAAGATTAACGAAGGTGCGGTTACAAACTTTGTTGACGCGTCAGGTACTGTAAACGATAAGTATACAGTAGTTGCAAACGGCGAAATGTCAGACAGCGTAGGCGTATGGGAGAACGGATACCTTGATATTCCTTTGGCTAAAGCTCCTGAAAGTGACGTTTTACAAATGGACAGAAACGGCATATACTACGGTTCATATACACCGGGTGACTCATCATACGGTGACCTTGACGGTGACGGACAATATGAAATCGTAATGCTATGGAGCCCTTCAGACGCTAAGGACGCCGCTACAGGCGGCAGAACCGGTAAGGTTTATATGGATGCTTACAAACTTGACGGTACTCAGCTTTGGAGAATTGACATGGGTTACAATATCCGTGCAGGACAACACGATACTCAGCTTAACGTAGCCGATTTTGACGGTGACGGCAGAGCAGAAGTTATGGTGAGAACTGCTGACGGTACTGTTGACGGTCAAGGTAACGTAATCGGTGATGCATCAAAGGGCGAAACATACGAAAACAGCTGGGCTGCTCTAAACGGCGGTAAAAACTTGCAAGGTCCGCTTTATGTAACGTGTTTTGACGGTACAACAGGTAAGGCTCTTGACACAATAGATTATTTCCCGAATAATACTGTCGGCTCAAATGCTGCATCACTAACATTCGGTGATGATTTCGGTAACCGTTCGGAAAGATATAACAGTACAATAGCTTATATTGACGGTCAGTCACCGTCTGCTGTATTTGCAAGAGGTTATTACTTCGGTAAGGGTATCTCAAATCCTAACGGACGTACAGGTGCCGCTGCATACAGCTTTAAGAACGGCAAGCTAAAGATGGAATGGTCATTTGATACAGCCGAATCAAAGAATAACGGCTATATCGGTCAAGGTAACCACCAAATTGAAGCAGGTGACGTTGACGGCGACGGTAAGGACGAAATTTTCTACGGTGCTTTGACATGGGATAACGACGGTTCGGTTCTATGGTGTACATATCAAGAGCACGGTGATGCTATGCACCTTGGTGACTTCGACCCAACTAAAGAAGGTCTTGAATGGTTAAAAGCTTATGAGGATTACAGTGCAGACAGTGAAGTGTTTGATTTGAAAGGTCCACAACTTTCTCCATACATCACATCTAATACAATATTTAAAAATTCGGCTGCAGCTGCTGCTCAAGGCGCTCCTAATGATCGTCATCAATGGGGTATTTCACTTCAAAACGCTAAGACAGGCGAATTCTATCAAATTCACAACGGTATCAAAGATACAGGTCGTGCTATGATTGCCAATATCGGTTACGGCGATTCTTGGTACGCTATGTGGGGTGCAGGTTCATCAGGTTACTGGGACAGCAACGGTAACGAACTTCCTGATCTAAAGGCTGCTATGAACGGCAGAATTTATTGGACAGGCGACTTACAGGATGAACTTCAAGACCACAACGGTGCAGGTAAAGAAATTACTGTAACAAAGTGGAATGACAATACAAAGACATTCGATAAGATTTTCGAGGGTAAGGGTTCACACTCAATCAACTCAACAAAGGGTAATCCGAACCTACAAGCTGACTTGTTAGGTGACTGGAGAGAAGAAATTGTTTCTTACGCAATCACAGGTCAAGACACAAAGAAAGAAAAGACAACAATCAAGGGTAACTTTGATAAGGATGTTGAAGTTGAATTAGATAAGACTGTATATCAATATTCTCTAAGACTATATGAAACACCATATGCAACAAATTATAACTTCTATACTCTTGCACATGATGATATTTACAGAAACTCATCAGCAACAGATACAAACTGTTACAACCAACCGCCACATATCAGCTGGTATATGAACGACCATATTGCTAATTCACAGTACACAACTCAACCGGACGCAAATGTTAAACTTGTTTCAAATTCATACAAGGCAAAGGCATTTGACGAATCTGCTCTACCTGTTGCAGGTTCAACACCATCAACAGATTCACCGTTCGTTGACGTTGTAGGTCACTGGGGTAAGACATACATCGATAAGATGTATAAAGCAGGCGTTATCAACGGTATGGACGATACACACTTCGCTCCTGACGGAACTGTAACAAAGGGTCAGTTTGCAACACTTATCGTAAACGCTCTAAAGATTGATACAGATTCATCATTGGCAAGCGAACACTGGGCAATGCCATTCGTAAAAGCCGCTCAAAACGCTAACCTAATTGCAGAAGATATTCCGTTCACTGTTGAAGATTTCGATAAGGAAATTTCAAGAGAAGAAATGGCATCAATGGTTGCTAAGGCTGCCGCATATAAGAATGTTGAGGCTAAGGCTGCCGATAAGAAATTTACAGACGCATCAGACATCGCAGCATGGGCTGTTGAAGATGTAAACAATGCAGTTGGTTTGGGTATTATCAACGGTATGGATGACGGTTCATTCCAACCAAAGGCTAATGCAACAAGAGCACAGGCTGCTACAATGCTTTCAATGCTTTGGGATTTAATTAAATAAATCATAAAACAATATTAAAATCGGACGCATATGCGTCCGATTTTTTTGTGGTTTTTAAAATATTTGAGAAATATATTGTAAAAAAATTATTGTTATAGTATAATAAATGAGAAATTTGTGTTTGAGGTAAAAATAATATGAGAATGAGAAAAAAGAAAAATTGTGACGCAAGAATGGAACGTTGCAGTGATATTTGGATAAAAGAACCTGAAAAATATAAGGGGAAATGGGCGGAACGTTTCGGTAACGATAATCCTATTCATATTGAAATCGGTTGCGGTAAGGGTAATTTTATTGTCGGTATGGCGAAAATGTACCCTGATGTGAATTTTATTGCGATTGAAAAGGTTGAGGACGTTATAGTTATGGCTATGGAAAAAACTGTGGCAGCTGAACTTACAAACGTTTTGTTTATGGATATGGATGCGGAAAAAATTGAAGATATATTTGAATTTGGCGAGATAAGACGTATTTATCTCAATTTTTCTGACCCTTGGAAGAAAAACAAACAGGCAAAACGCAGACTTACTCATAAGCGTTTTCTTGACAGATATAAAGCCGTGCTTAAACAGGGCGATTATATTTGGTTTAAAACCGATAATAAGGCTTTGTTTGATTTTTCGCTTAACTCATTTGCGGAGGAAAATTTCAAGCTTGAAAATATCAGTCTTGATTTGCATAATTCAAAGTTTGAGGGCAACGTTATGACTGAATATGAACAACGCTTCTCTGAACAGGGTATGCCGATATACCGTCTTGAGGCGACATATCTCGGTTGGGAAGACAACCGAAAAAAAGAAAGCTAACAGAGAAGATAAAAAATAACAGTATGGCAAGCACCCTACTGTTATTTTTTGAACTGTAAAACAAGTTCTTTATCTTCTTTTGATATTCTTAACGATTCACGAATTTTTCGTACCGCCATATTTTGAGTGGTTGCGTTTAAATCGTTGCTTTCAAGAAATTTCATTGTTTTATCTCTGCACTTTGCGGCAGCTGTTGCAACGAGCCAGCCTTGCATCATTTGAACATAGTAGAAATCTGAATTTACCGAGTTGACGTATGACAGCACTTTTTCGATATATTCATCGGTCAAATAAAATTCCATAAGGCATTTAAAACCGAAACGCACAATCCACGGATTTTCATTGTAGATAAAATATTCAATGTCATTTAAAAATTCATCTAAATGTTTCTTCAATCCTTTAAATGAAACAATGTCGCAAGTTTCCCAACTTGTGATTTGAGCAACGTATTGCTTGATATAGCCGAGCATTTCGTGATAATCGCACTTAATGAGCGACATAACCAAGCCTTTAATCATAATTTCTTCACGGTATGCGTTGTTTTTGCAATTAAGGAATGACGCGTAGTTACCTTTTGAAATAGCTTTAGCCGTTTGACGCAAGATGGGTACACGAATACCGATAGATTGCGTTCCGCCGGGAACAAGCGAGTCGCTGAATTTCTTGTATTTTTCGTCAGCCAATGTTTTTAAGTATTCCGCAAATTCGTCATAATCTGATTGCGTCCATATTTCTTTTGTAAGCTCCATTATTTGTCCTTTCTTTGACTGAAAATAAAAGAGTTGTTTTGGAATAAATCTAAAACAACTCTTAAAATCAATTATTCACCGAAACCGTCAGGGTGAGTTGACTGCCATCTCCAGCTGTCAGCACACATTTCGTCAATGCCTCTCTTAGCCTCCCAGCCAAGTTCAGCCTTTGCCTTTGCAGGATCTGCATAACATTCGGCAATATCGCCCGGTCTTCTTGGGTCGATTTGATAAGGAATTTCCTTACCGCAAGCCTTTGAGAATGCCTTAACAATGTCAAGAACGCTGTAACCGTTACCTGTACCAAGGTTGTAGATGTGTACGCCTTCCTTGTCTGAACAATGTTCGATAGCCTTAACGTGACCGATTGCAAGGTCAACAACGTGGATATAGTCACGAACGCCTGTACCGTCAGGAGTAGGGTAATCGTTACCGAATACATGAACTTTTTCAAGCTTACCTACTGCAACTTGTGCAATGTACGGAAGTAAGTTGTTCGGAATACCCTTAGGGTCTTCACCCATAATACCGCTTTCGTGAGCACCGATTGGGTTAAAGTAACGAAGAAGTGTTACAGATAGCTTTGGATTAGCTTTTTGAGCGTCTGTCATAATTCTTTCGATAAATAGTTTTGTTGTTCCGTAAGGATTTGTTGTAAGAATTTTGTCACCTTTGTTGTCAGTTTCAACAATAGGAACTCTTTCAGGATCGCCGTAAACAGTAGCTGATGATGAGAATACGATGTTGTTGCAGTCGTATTTTTCCATAGCCTGCATAAGGTGAAGTGTACCTGTGATGTTGTTATCATAATATGTAAGCGGTATTCTTGTAGATTCGCCGACTGCCTTTAGACCGGCAAAGTGAATAACTGCGTCGATTTTATTTTCTGCAAATACCTTTTCTGTTGCCTCTTTGTCAAGCAAGTCTACTTTGTAGAACGGAAAATCCTTTCCTGTAAGTTTTTTTACTGCGTCAAGGCATTTTTCACTCGCGTTGTAAAGATTGTCAAGTACGACAATTTCATAACCTGCATTTAAAAGTTCAACACAAGTGTGGCTGCCTATATATCCTGCACCGCCTGTTACCAATATTTTCATTAGCGATTCCTCCCTATATTTATTTAATTTTATTATATACCAATATAAAGCATTTTTCAATACTGAAAAATATTTTTGTTGGGATTTTATAAAAATATGTGGGACGTCGGGGCGCCGTCCTTTACGAACGAAATTTTATTTATTCGGGCGACCAATGGTCGCCCCTACGTAATATTATCGTTTTGCCGCCCCTCAGTCAACTGCGTTGACAGCTCCCTTCAAGGGGAGCCTAAAAAGCTTCTCCTTGAGGAGAGGTGGCACGAAGTGACGGAGTGGTGGTATTTATCACCCATTAACAAAACCGCTTATATTCCATATTATATTAATATACAAAAAGAAAGGAATGATATTTATGGAATATAACAGAGCGAATGCGGTTGCATATGCGAAAAAGTGGGCATACGGAAGAAATCCGAAATACTATGATTTTTCTGATTTGGGCGGTGATTGTACAAACTTTGCGTCACAGTGCATATATGCCGGCAGCGGCGTTATGAACTACACGCCGACATACGGTTGGTACTACATTTCTGTAAACAACAGAGCGCCGGCATGGACAGGAGTTGACGAATTATACAGATTTTTAACCACCAACCGCGGTGCAGGACCGAGAGCGATATTAACCGATTTATCACAAATTCAAAACGGCGACATTATTCAGCTGCAATTTACCGACAAAGAAAGATTTGACCATTCTCCGGTTGTGGTTGACGAAGGAAACAGAACACCGCAGTCAATTCTTGTTGCGGCACATTCGTATGATGCGGATTGCAGACCGCTGTCGTCATACCGATATATAAAGATACGTCCGTTACATATTACGAATGTAGGCGAGTGAAAATATTAATATTAATGCACATTTTTCATTGAATATTTTTAGAAAAAGTGATAAAATAAAAAGGATATTGATTTTTCACAAAAGAGGTGTTTTATATTGAAAAAACTATTTCCGTTTCTGAAACCGTACAGGCTTCAGCTTACAGTCGGACCGTTTTTTAAATTGTCCGAGGCGGTGTTGGAGTTGCTAATTCCGACTCTTATGGCTTTGCTGATTGATAACGGAGTTAACATGGGTAACAGAAGTTATATTATTAAAATGGGTATATTAATGCTTGTCATTGCGACATTCGGTGTAATATTTGCGTTTATATGCCAGTACAGTGCGTCTATCGCGTCACAGGGATTCGGTACAGATGTGCGTAATGCGATGTTCAAAAAAATCGGTACACTGTCATTCGCACAGCTTGATAAGTTTGGTACGCCGTCACTTATAAACAGAATTACAGGTGACGTTACTCAACTTCAATCGGCGGTTGCAATGCTTATACGTCTTGTAATCCGTGCGCCGTTTCTGTGCGTCGGCGGACTTGTTATGGCGATTATGATTGACTTAAAACTGTCGATTATATTTATGATTGTCATACCGCTGTTTATACTCGTACTTTTCTTTGTAATGTTCAAGGCAGTACCGCTTTATAAATCTGTTCAGAAAAAGCTTGACTCGCTTACTTTGGTACTTCGTGAAAATCTTTCCGGTGTGCGTGTAATTCGTGCGTTTGCAGGCGTAAAACGTGAAAAAGAAAGATTTAACGACAGAAATACAGATTACGCAAATACAGCTATAAGAGTCGGTAAAATTGCCGCACTTACCAATCCGCTTACTACTATTATAATGAATCTTGCGGCTATTGCGGTTATTTATTTCGGCGGTATTCGTGTAAACACAGGTCATCTTTCGCAGGGTGAAGTTATCGCGTTTATCAACTACATTACGCAAATTCTAAACGCTATGATAGTCGTTGCAAACCTTGTTGTTTTGTACACAAAGGCATATGCGTCGGCTTTGCGTGTGGGGGAAGTTCTTGAAACAGAGCCGCTTATTGAATACGGCGAAAAGAATACTACTCAAAACGGTGAAAATGCGGTTGAATTTAAAAACGTATCATTGACATATACAGGAAGTAAAGTACCGTCTGTCGATAATATTAATTTGACGATTAAAAAGGGTGAAACAATCGGTATTATCGGCGGTACAGGTTCCGGTAAGAGTACACTTATAAGCCTTATACCGCGTTTTTATGACGCGACAAAGGGTGAAGTGCTTATTGACGGCGTGGATATAAAGAAATACGATGAGGACACGCTTAGAAAGACAGTTGCGGTTGTACAGCAGAGAGCGGCACTTTTCTCAGGTACAATAGCGGACAATCTTCATATGGCAAAGGCAGACGCAACGTTGGAAGAAATGCGTCATGCGGCTGATACGGCGCAGGCAACCGAATTTATCGACAGACTTGAAAAAGGTTTTGATACATTCGTTTCACAAGGCGGTAACAACCTTTCGGGCGGTCAAAAACAGCGTATTACAATCGCACGTGCGTTAATCAAAAATTCGCCTATACTTATTTTGGACGACAGCGCCAGCGCACTTGACTATGCGACAGACGCAAATTTAAGACGTGCTATTAAAGAAAATACCGACAGTCAGACGGTTATAATCGTGTCACAGCGTGTAAATTCGGTGAAAGACGCGGACAGAATTGCGGTTATGGACGACGGTGAAATTGTCGGAATAGGTACACACAAAGAACTTGTTGATACTTGCGATATTTACAGGGAAATTTGTTACTCACAGGAACAGCTTGACTAAGAAAGGGGTAAAACGATGAAAAACAATAAAACACTTTCAAAGCTTAACTCTTATATTGCGGGTAACAGAAAATATCTTATTTTGGTTATAATATCGGCATTGCTTGCAAACATATTTATGCTTGTTGCACCGTATATTTCGGGTAGAGCTATCGACTTTATCAAAGGCGAAAATAACGTAGATTTTCCTATGGTTGCGAAAATTATAGGAATACTTTTTGCGGTTTATGTGCTTAATGCTTTGTTTACATGGGGAATGACAGTGTTTACAAACGCACTTTCAAACCATTCGATTGAAAAAATGCGTAAAGACGCATTTGGCAAGATTTCAAAATTGCCGCTTAAATTTTTTGACGGTCATTCACACGGCGATATTATCAGCCGTCTTACAAACGACATAGACGCAGTTTCCGAAGGCCTTTTGCAGGGAATTACACAGCTGTTTTCGGGTATCGTAACGGTTGTCGGTTCGCTTGTCTTGATGTTCTTGCTTGACTGGAGAATAACACTTTGTGTTATTGTTATTACGATTATTTGTATATTCGTTTCAAAAGCGATTGCGACTAATTCGGGTAAAATGTTCAGATTACAGGCACAGACTATCGGTGAACTTAACGGTTATGTTTCGGAAACGGTCGGCAATTTAAAGGTTGTCAAGGCATTCGGTTATGAGGACAAGAGCAGTGAAGTATTCGGCGAGATAAACGCACGTCTTTACGACTGCGGTCAAAAGGCTCAATTCTACTCATCGCTTGTCAATCCGACTACAAGATATATCAATAACCTTGCGTATATTTCTGTCGGTGTTCTTGGCGGACTTGCCGCACTTGCGGGACATTTGTCGGTAGGTATAATATCAAGTTTCTTGATTTATGCTACACAGTTTGCACGTCCGATTAACGATATGACAAGTATTTTAACTCAACTTCAATCTGCACAGGCAGCGGCGGCAAGAATTTTCGCGCTTGGCGAAATTGAGCCTGAAACACCTGACGAGGACAGACCCGAACTTGAAGTTAAAAACGGTGAAGTTATGTTTAAAGACGTTGATTTCTCATATAATAAGGATAAAGAACTTATCAAAGACTTGAATATTGTTGCAAAACCGGGTCAAAGAGTAGCAATAGTCGGACCTACGGGTGCAGGTAAAACAACTATCGTAAATCTTTTGATGAACTTCTACGGTGTGGATAAGGGTACTATATTCGTTGACGGACAGGCTATTGATTCTGTTCAGCGTGACAGCTTGCGTAAGAATTTCGGTATGGTACTTCAAGATACTTGGTTGTTTGCGGGTACTGTAAAAGAAAATATCGCATACGGTAAAGAGGGGGCGACAGACGAAGAAATTATAAATGCCGCAAAGGCTGCGTCTGCACACGGCTTTATCAAGCGTTTGCCGAACGGCTATGATACAATGATTACAGAGGACGGCGGAAATTTGTCGAGCGGTCAAAAACAGCTTTTGACTATTGCACGTGCGATGCTGTCAGATCCTAAAATACTTATTCTTGACGAGGCAACTTCAAATGTCGATACAATGACGGAGCAGAGAATACAAAAGGCATTCCTAAAGATGATGGAAGGCAGAACAAGCTTTATTATCGCTCACCGTCTTTCAACAATTCGTGAGGCTGATTTAATTCTTGTTATGGACAAGGGCAGAATTATTGAACAGGGTACTCACAATGAATTGCTTGCCAAGAACGGATTTTATACAAAACTATATAACAGCTAATAATTTAGACAGATGTCGGGAAATTAGTTCGGATTGTGCGAAAATGAACTTGTCAGCGTACGTGCGTACGTTAGAGTTTATTTTCGCAGAAAGTGCATAGGCAAGCCGTATATCAAAGATAGGCTTGCCTGTTGTTTTGTTAATTATAAAGACGAGAATTGTGCACGTTACGGACAATTTATTGACTTTCCGGCGATGTGCATATTTTGCACACCAAATGTTTTATATAACTGCATTTATCGGATTGGAGGGTAAATATGGAATACGGACTTGTCTTAGCCGGCGGCGGCGTCAGAGGGGCATATCAGATTGGTGTATGGAAAGCACTCAAAGAACTGAAAATTAAAGTTTCGGCGGTGTCGGGTGTTTCAATCGGTGCGGTAAACGGTGCGCTTTTCGTGCAAGGCAGTAAAACAAAAGCCGAAAGATTATGGAACAAAATTGCGATTGACGATATTATATTGTTGCCGAAGGAAATGGAGAATGACGAAAATCTTTTTAAAGTCAAAAACTTAATGAAAATCGCAAAAGAAATTTACAGTAACAACGGACTTGATATGTCACCGCTTGAAAATCTGTTAAATGAAATAGTCGACGAGGATAAAATTCGTAATTCCGAAATTGATTTCGGTATAGCGACTTTTTCACTTTCGGAGAAAAGCGAAAATTATTATTTTATCAAAGACATACCTTACGGTAAACTGACCGAATACCTTATGGCGAGTGCGTGCTTTCCGGGATTTAAGGCGAGGACGATTGACGAAAAGAAATTCATAGACGGCGGCGTGTCAAACAATATGCCGATTAATATGCTGCTTGAAAAAGGGATTGACAATATTATTGCGATAGACGTAAAGGGAGTGGGTTTTTACAGAACTTTTAATCTTGCCGGTAAGAATGTGATAAATATTAAATGCTCACGTCCGCAGACGGGGACATTTGATTTTGACAGGGACGGAATAAGAAAAAGTATACAGGACGGATATTACGACTGTATGAAAGCGTTCGGCAAATTCAGCGGCGGTTTATACAGTTTTAAAGCGAGAGATTACGCAGCTGCAAGAAAAGCATATTCAAAGGAGCTTATTGAGGGTATTGAAATTGCGGCGAATATATTCGGCGTAAATCCGTATAAACTGTATACGGTTGATGAACTTGTCGGTGCGGTTATGAATGAATATTTTGAATATGTCCGTCAGCATAACGGCGAAATATCGGGCGGTGTGTTTGAAAAAATAAAAAATGCAGATGAACGGCTGTTTATGACGTGGATTGTTGATGTGCTTGAAAATGGTAAAAGTGATTTTGTGAAAGAAAAATTGTCAATACTTGGTGAAAAATATGACGCCGCATCGGCTATTTTATATTTTAAATCACAAAAATGATGTTTGCTATTGTATTTAGTCGAAAAAAATTATATAATATAATTATATTGACAGAAACCACAAAACATTTTTGTGGATTAAGGGGAAAATAACAGATGAAGAAATTCTTTATCACAGTAATCTGTATAGCGATAGCCGCTATGGTCGGATACGGTATTAAATATGCCGTCACACCGATAAACACGCAGAAATTAAGCTATATAACGCAAGAAAATGCTATAAATACAAATGGTTTTATTATACGCGATGAATGGGTTATGTATTCACGCAGTGCAGGAACGGCTTATCATTCCGTTGCGGAGGGTGAGAGAGTCAGCAAAGACAGTACAATCGGTTCTTTGTTTTACGGCGATGTCAGCGATGACAGCATTAAAGAACTTACCGTTGTTGACAACAAGATAAAAAAGACAAGAACAGAAAAGAGTGAAGAATCAATTTCAACGCTCGATTCAAACACTTTGGAGAATAACATATACGAGCGTGAAAATGATATAATTGACGCGGCGCAGGATAACGATATTCTTTCTATTGCAAAATACAAAAAGGATATTAACAGCCTAAGACAAAGCAATCAGCTTGCGGAGGACAACACAGAGCAGGAACTTGAAAATCAGCGAGAGCAGATTTTAAACAGTATCGGCGTAAACAAAGAGGATATTTATGCACAGATTTCGGGTGTGTTTACAACTTATGTAGACGGATACGAAACGGAGCTTGTTCCGAATGACATAGAAAATTATGATGTTTCATATTTTGAAGGTTTGTCGCAGTCACCGAAGATACAGAAGATTGACAATAAAATCAATGCCGGCGGTGCGGTGTGCAAAATTGTTAATAATCACGTTTGGTACGTTATGATGGATATACCGTCAGACACCATAGAAGGCAGAGAAGTCGGCGATAACGTAAAACTTAGGTTTAACAATATGGCGGACGCAGTTGTTAAGGGCAGTATAAATTCCGTTTCAGCTGAAGAAAACGGCAGAGTTATATTGACGGTTAAATGCCCGACATATCTTGAAAGTGCATTTTCTTACAGACTTGTGGATGTGGACTTGATTTTTGAAAGCTATGAAGGCTACAAAGTACCGATACAGTCTGTCAGAACGGAAGACGACGGATCTAAGAAGGTCATAGGAATAAAAGAAAACAGAGAGCATGACTGTTATTGCGATGTCTTGTTTACAAATACGGACGCCGGATATGCAATAATAGAATCGACAGACAACGCGGAAAATAAACTTTCACAGATGGAGAGAATTGTTGTCGGTGAAAGATAGGTAAAGGAATGATAAAAGTGAGTATAGCGGAAAATCTTGAAGAAGTTGAAAAGAGAATAAGTGCGGCGGCTAAGAGGAGCGGACGCAAACGTGAAGATATAACGCTTGTTGCCGTTACAAAAACTCACCCTGCCGAAATGATGAACGAGGCTATAAAGCTTGGTGTAACGGACATCGGCGAGAATAAGCCGCAGGAGGTAAGGGACAAGTATGACAGCGTTTTGCCTGTAAAGTGGCATCTTATAGGTCATTTACAGACAAACAAGGTTAAGTATGTCATTGATAAGGTTTGCCTTATTCATTCGGTTGATTCAATCAAACTTATGGATGAAATCGAACGCCAGGCGGAAAAACATAATCTTGATATGGATATTTTGATACAGGTAAATATCTCCGGCGAAGAAACAAAATCGGGTATATCAAAAGAAGAAGTTGAAGATTTGTTAAAATATGCCGGTGAATTAAAGCACGTAAAAGTTAAAGGTTTGATGACAATAGCACCGAAAACTGACAATTCTGTTACAAACAGATTACATTTTGACAACATGCGACAACTTTTTGTTGACATAAAGCAAAAAAAATATGATAATGTTGATATGGTATACCTATCAATGGGTATGAGTGGGGATTTTGAAACTGCCATTGAATGCGGAGCAAATATGGTTCGTGTCGGCAGTGCCATATTCGGTGCAAGAGATTATTCTCAAAATAAGTAATTTATGAAAGGATACAGTCAAATGGGTTTTTTAAACACAGTAAAGCACTTTTTAGGCTTTGAAAGTGAAGACGATTATTATGATGACGACTATTATGATGAGGAAGAGACAGAAGACGAAGAAAACGCGCGTGTCAAGAGAAGTTCGCAGCACTCTGCTCCGAAAAAGACTTTCTCAAAGGTAGTGCCTATCAATCCGACATCATCTTCAAGAATAAAGATAATGAGACCTTCTGATATTAACGATTCGACAAATGTTGCCAATGAAATAAAAGAGGGCAGACTTGTTATTTTTGATGTAGGACAGATTGACAATGAAGAAGCAAGAAGAATTGTTGATTTTATGTCCGGTGCGGCTTACGGCGTAAACGGAAAAGTCAGACGTGTATCAGAGGGTATTTTTGTTGCCGCTCCGAAAAATATTGATATAACAGGCGATACAATGAAAGAACACGTTAAAAACGGTATGGATTGGAACTTTATGTAATCCGATATTCGGATTTGCTTATAATTAAACAAAATACGGCTGGGTGGTATGGGATATTACCACCCTTTTGTATATGAGGTGGATATGAATACAAATCATAAGTTGCTTATTGCAAGGATAAACGATTTGTTTTCGCTTTGCGATAAGCATTGCGAAATGAAATGTTCCGATTTCCTTGACGGCGGTGAACTTGCCGTGATTGAGGACGAATTTCAAATTCCGTACGGATATAATACGTTGTTTTTCGGCGGTTATGAAAATGCGGAAAGAAAGGTGCTTTGCGTATTTCCCGAATGGCAGGAGTCTGAGGAAAGCGAAGTGCCGATTTCCGTTATACGTTTTGATGTGCCGAAGTTTCGTAAACTGACGCACAGGGATTATCTCGGTACGCTTATGTCGCTCGGTATCGACAGGAGTAAAACCGGCGATATTTTGACAGATGATGAGGGCGCATATGTGTTTGTAATGTCTGATATAGCGGAATATGTTGCACGAAACGTGAATAAGATTGCAAATGCGGGTGTTAATACGAAAATCGTTGATATGGCGGACTTTATACCGCCTAAACCGAAAACGACCGAAAAAATGTGCGTATGTGCGTCATTGCGTCTTGACGCGGTAGTTGCGGCGACACTTAATATATCAAGAGGAAATACGGAAAAATTAATAAGTTCGGGATATGTAAAACTGAATCACCGGGAAGTGCTTGACCGTTCAAAGCAAGTCGGTGAGGGTGACTTATTATCCATACGCAATTACGGAAGATTTATTTTAAAGGATATTGGGAACAATACCAGGAAAGGAAGACTTCACATAACTGTGGAGAAGTTCGTGTAAGGAGGGGGAGCATTGTGCTAAGACCTATTGATATTCAAAATAAGGAATTTGAAAAGAAACTCAAGGGCTATAATTGTGATGAGGTTGACGATTTTCTTGACGTTGTAATACAGGATTACGAACTTTTGTGTAAAGAAAATCAGACGCTTAAAGATAAAATCGGACTTTTGACCGAAACTGTGGAGCGTTACAAGCAAATGGAAAACACAATGCAGAAGTCGATTGACATTGCCAAGCAAGCCGCCGAGGACGCAAAGAGAAATGCCGAAACAGAGGCGAATGCAATTATCAGTAAAGCAAAGCTTGACGCGTCTTATCTTGCACGTCAGATTGATGATGAACATATGAAACGCCATCAAGAAATGCTTTCGCTGAAAGGCGAGATTGAACAGTATAAAATGCAGATTAAGTCACTTTGTGCGAATGTTATGAAAATGGTCGATAATATCGACTAAAAACATTGGCAGACAGGAAATTTTTCAATAAAAACTGTTGACTAAAAAAATATTTTGTAATATAATAAAACAATAAAGACGATGACGAAGACAGTATGTCATATTGAAAACACAGAGCGAGCTATGGACGGTGAGAGCATGGCGGTGAGTAAATATGGCTGAATATCACTTCCGAGTTTCACACCGAAAGGCTTTGCCGAGTAGACTGTGACGGGTTTTCTCCGTAAAAGGAAACGCATATGTTAGTATGACGAGTGGTATAACGAAGCATTTGGCTTTCGTCTTGTTATGCAGGACGAAAGCTTTTTTATTTGAAAGGAATGAATATAATGTACGACAAGGTTTCACCAAATCTGAATTTTGTTGAAAGAGAAAAGAAAACCGAAAAATTTTGGGAAGAAAATCACATTTTCCAAAAGAGTATTGATGAAAGAAAAGAAGGAGAGGTTTATACTTTCTATGACGGCCCTCCGACTGCAAACGGTAAACCGCATATCGGTCACGTTTTAACGCGTGTTATCAAGGATATGATTCCGCGTTACCGTACAATGAAAGGCTACAAGGTACTTCGTAAAGCCGGTTGGGATACTCACGGACTTCCGGTTGAACTTGAAGTTGAAAAGAAACTTGGTCTTGACGGCAAGGAACAAATCGAAGAATACGGTCTTGAACCGTTCATCAAGCAATGTAAGGAAAGTGTATGGAAGTACAAGGGTATGTGGGAAGATTTCTCCGGTACAGTCGGCTTTTGGGCTGATATGGACGACCCTTATGTAACTTACGACAACAACTTTATCGAGTCTGAATGGTGGGCATTAAAGCAAATTTGGGAAAAGGGACTTTTGTATAAAGGTCACAAAATCGTTCCGTATTGCCCGCGTTGCGGTACTCCGCTTTCTTCACACGAAGTTGCACAGGGATACAAGGACGTTAAAGAACGCAGTGCTACTGCTAAGTTTATCGTAAAGGGTGAGGAAAACACATACTTCCTTGCTTGGACAACAACTCCTTGGACACTTCCGTCAAACGTTGCACTTTGTGTAAACCCTGTTGAAACATATGTAAAAATTAAAGTAGGTGACGAGAAGTTTATTTTGGCAGAGGCACTTGTTGAGGCAAACTTCCCTGATACAGAATATGAAGTGGTTGAAAAGTATGTCGGTACTGACCTTGAATACAAGGAATATGAGCCGTTGTTCAATTTCGTAACACCTGATAAAAAGGCTTATTATGTAACTTGCGACAGTTATGTAACTCTTACAGACGGTACAGGTATCGTTCATATCGCTCCTGCATTCGGTGAGGACGACGCGAATGTCGGCAGAAAGTACGACTTGCCTTTCGTACAGCTTGTTGACGGTAAGGGTGAAATGACTAAGGAAACACCTTGGGCAGGTACATTCTGTAAAGATGTTGATAAAGAAATTCTTGTAAATCTTGAAGAAAGAGGTCAGCTGTTCAACGCACCTAAGTTTGAACACAGCTATCCGTTCTGTTGGAGATGTGATACACCGCTTATCTACTATGCGCGTGATACTTGGTTTATCAAGATGACAGACGTTAAGGACGACCTTATTAAAAATAACAATACAGTTAATTGGATTCCTAAGACAATCGGTGAAGGACGTTTCGGTGCTTGGCTTGAAAACGTACAGGATTGGGGTATAAGCCGTAACCGTTACTGGGGTACTCCGCTTAATATTTGGGAATGTGAGTGCGGTCACAGACACGCAATCGGTTCTATCGAAGAACTTAAGTCAATGTCTGATAACTGTCCTGATGAAATCGAACTTCACAGACCGTTTATTGACGCTGTAACTATTAAGTGTCCTGAATGCGGTAAGGAAATGCACAGAGTTCCTGAAGTTATCGACTGCTGGTTTGACTCGGGTGCAATGCCTTTTGCACAGTGGCACTATCCGTTTGAAAATAAGGATATATTTGAAGAAAACTTCCCTGCTGACTTTATCAGTGAGGCGGTTGACCAGACAAGAGGTTGGTTCTATTCACTTCTTGCGGAATCGACTTTGCTATTCAATAAAGCACCGTACAAGAATGTAATCGTTTTGGGACACGTTCAGGATGAAAACGGTCAGAAGATGTCTAAGTCTAAGGGCAATGCGGTTGATCCGTTTGACGCACTTGAAAAGCATGGTGCGGACGCAATTCGCTGGTACTTCTATTCAAACAGTGCTCCATGGCTGCCGAATCGCTTCCATGACGGTGCGGTTTCGGAAGGACAACGTAAGTTTATGGGTACACTTTGGAACACATATGCGTTCTTCGTATTGTATGCGAATATTGACGAGTTTGATGCAACAAAGTATACTCTTGAATACGATAAACTTTCGGTAATGGATAAGTGGCTATTGTCAAAGCTTAATACACTTGTTAAGACTGTTGACGATAACCTTGCAAATTACAAGATTACAGAAACGGCAAGAGTGCTTGATAACTTTGTTGACGAGCTTTCAAACTGGTATGTAAGACGTTCGAGAGCACGTTTCTGGGTTAAGGAAATGACTCAGGATAAGATTAACGCGTATATGACTCTTTATACCGCACTTGTAACGCTTTGTAAGGCGGCTGCACCGATGATTCCGTTTATGACAGAGGATATTTATCAAAATCTTGTAAGAAATATTGATAAGTCTGCTCCGGAAAGTATTCACTTGTGCGACTTCCCTGAATATGACGAAAAACTTATTGATAAAGAACTTGAAAATGATATGGAAGAAGTTCTTGATATAGTTGTGCTTGGTCGTGCGTGCCGTAATACTGCAAATATTAAGAACCGTCAGCCAATCGGTATGATGTATGTTAAAGCACCGGAGGCACTTAGTGATTTCTATATTGACATTATTGAGGACGAACTTAATGTTAAAAAGGTTGAATTTACAGATGACGTTGCCGCATTTACTGCATACAGCTTTAAACCGCAGTTAAAGACTCTTGGCAGACGTTTCGGTAAGAATATCAACGCAGTAAGAGAAATCCTTGCTAATATTGACGGCAGCAAGGCTATGGCTGAACTTAAGGAAACAGGCTCACTAAAGATTACTGTTGACGGAAACGAAGAATCACTTGCAGAAGAAGATTTGCTTATCGAATCGGCTCATAAGGAAGGCTTTGAATCAAACAGCGATTACGGTATTACTGTTGTGCTTGATACAAACCTTTCTGAAGAACTTATCGAAGAAGGTTTTGTTCGTGAAGTGATTTCAAAAATTCAGACAATGAGAAAAGATTCTGATTTTGAAGTTATGGACCACATCAAAGTAAGCTGTGAGGGTAACGATAAGATTGCTAAGATTATCACTGATAATGAAAGCACTATCAAAGACGAAACTCTTGCAGATGAAGTTGATACAAATTCTGCCGACGGTAACACAAAAGAATGGAACATCAACGGTGAAAAGGTAACACTTGGTGTTAAGAAACTCTAATTTGGATTGACAGAAAATCATATACATTATGTAGTAACATATTAGTTGCAAGAACTCAAAAACCGCTTAAACACTACGTTTAAGCGGTTTTTTTAAGGCTTGAATTTATACTGATTTTTAGAGATTGACTATATTTTGACTATCAGAAGTATTATTTTGTTTATTGAAAAAGTTGTTCAATTTATTAATAGAGGAAGACATTTGTTGATTATCAAGGTGAGTGTATATGTCTAACGTTATTTTTATATTTGAATGACCTAATAAAGTTTGAGCAGTTTTCATGTCTATACCGGCATAGTACAAATTAGTAGCGTAGGTATGTCTGAATATATGAGGTGTGATATCCTTTGATATTAACCAAATAGGTTTTTTACCTATATCTTCTTTTTTTCTTTTTCCTTTCTTCGGAATTGTACCGCCTGCAGCAAGATTTAATTTATATTGTATGTCACGCCACATTTTTCTGAAATCTGACATTGTAAATAAATTATCGTCATCAGTTGTGAAAAGATATATACGGTTAGTATCATGTATATAATTCATTAATGATTGTAACAATTTATCCGGTATAGGTATTTCTCGGTTTCCGGCTTTAGTTTTTGGTGATTGTTTTATTGAGCTGCTTTTATATTGCATAACAAGATTTTTTGAAATTGATATTTTTTTATTGATAAAATCAATATCGCCAACCATTAACGAAAGTGCTTCGCCTAAACGAACACCTGTATAATATAACAAGTCAATGAATATACGTTCCATAGGTATAAAATCAGCTTTGAAAATTAACTCTTTTTCAGTAGCGGTCAAGGCACGCTTTTCACGTTTCTTTTTATTTGGAAGTGTTAAGCCTAAAGAAATATCCTTGTAAATATATTCATTAATTATAGCTTGTTGAATGATTTGTCTAATCGTAATCTTTACTATTTCTGCGGTACGGTGATGACCATCTTGGATGATATTATTTAATAGTTCCTGTATGTGATGTGACTTTAAAGCCTTTAAACGAATACTACCTAATTGTGGTATTATGTGATTGTTCAAAGCATTTTTATACATCATATATGTGTTATATTCTTTGTCCGATTTATATAATTCTAACCATTTATTGCTCCATTGTTCTACGGTCATACCTTCATCATTGATTATAATACCTTTATTCTGTAAACTTTTGAATTCTGCGACCTTTTTGTCTAATTCCATGATGGTTCGCCCATATAATGTTTTACGTTTGGGTTTTCCATCGTCAGTATAGCCGACAATCGTACTTGTCGCATAACGTCCATCAGGACGCTTTTTATATTTAGCCATAAAAATAACACTCCTTTTATTTGATTTTTGCATTGAAAACAGAGTGCATTTATGATACAATATTACTTGTGGGGATATTGTGTATAAATGCACTTTATTCTTTATCCTCTGTCTGCTCCAACAGGCAGGGGAATTTTTTTTATTTGAATATTTAATTGATTTTTTCATAAAATATGATATAATTATATTAAGGATTATATTATTAAAAATGGAGGTGTTCTCGATGAAATCTATATTTAACCTTGCAAATAAAGTTATTAGTAAATACAATGTAGCTGATTTAGAAATTCAAAAGCATACAGAGCAAGTACAAAAAGATTATTCGGAGCATTTAAAAAGGCATAAGGCTAATCAAGAACACATAGCATCTTTAAATAAAGTTTTTAATACTATTCGATATAAATAGCTATTGGAGTTGCTATATATGTTTCATTATCGATAATATCTATATGAAATGATTTTAATATGGATGGCATCATATAATCTACTGCATTTATAAGCATATTTGAATCATTTTCATATTTTATATATTCGAATTTCCTTGTTATTCTTGCAAGGAAATTAATTCTTTTATATTTAAAAGATATATCTTCAAAAGAATCACGAAGAAATTCCTTTTTTACCGGAAGTAAAATATTATTAGTATATAATAATGTTGAAGAAGGAACTAACTTTTTGAATCTTTCAAGGTTTTTGCGTAATTCTTTATAATATTTTTTCTGTGCTGATCTAAAATTATTTTCTTTAGACTTTTCTATCTTATTATTACTGATTGCAGAGTTGATATATAATTCTATAAAATCATCACCTAAAAGCGTAAGTAAGAAATCAAAATCAATTAGTTTATATTCGTTATTCAGTACAACAAAATCTCCGTCTTTATAATTCGAATCTGATACCTCATCACTTTTTTGTATATATTCAAGAAGTATATCAAAAGCATTATCATCAAATGTTTTAGTGATTATTTCTTTTGCAGATTTTATATCAATAAAAGCTGAACTATCTTCAGAAGTTTTATCATTACCAAAATTTACACCAATAACTTTAGGCAATCCAAAATTTACTTTTGAAGTGTTTTGGTTTGAACTTGTTTTCTTTGATTCATCCGTAGATGTTGTAGCACCCTCATTACTGTACGTTAAAATTTTCCCGTTATTAAGTTGGGCTAATGCAGATGTTAGATAATCTGTGTCTAGGTAAATAAATTCTTTCATAGTTGTTTTCTCCTTAGTTCTTGACATATCTTGTCATAAGTTGTATAATTTACTTGGAAGTATATAGTCACATATACAACTATTTTAATGCCTATGGATATTCGCAGTATTCATAGGTATTTTTATAATTTGAATTTTTTAGACAATCTAAAAACCGACTTTACATTCAACTACTTTTCCTACTATCTCAACATCGTCTTGCTTTAAGTCATAAATTTGTGTTTGATGTTCGGGGTTATAAGATTGAGGCATAAGCATAACAATATTTTTCTCTTGCTTAAAGCGCTTTATCGTAAAAGTGTCATGATTAATACGAACTGCGGCGATTTCGCCGTTTTCAACTGTTGGTTGTACGCGAACAGTTACAAGACTTCCGTCGGGAATGTTTGCGGCGGTCATACTATCGCCCTTTACTTTTAAAGCAAAATATTTACCACCATGATTTAATTCTGTATAAGTATATCCCTCATAATTTTCTTCCGAAAATATCGGTAATCCTGCCGCAATATCTCCTAAGATAGGTATTCTGTGCATTACAGGATTGTATGGTACTGCTCCGTCGGGTAATGGCGGAAGTTCTTTCATTGGTACATCTTCTCCCATTAACCAAGGTATAGAAACATTTAGAATATTTGCGTAAGTATCTAATCGTTTTTGCTTAGCTACATATTTACCTGATTTGTATTGACTCATTACACTTTCAGGAGTATCTGTAAGTCTGCATAATTCAGCGGCGCTCATACCATTATATTTTAAAGCCTCTTTTAAGCGCTCGGCAAATGTAGATTTCATTTTATCTCACCTCTCTTACAAGTATTATACAATAAACTTTGCAAAAACGCAATATTTATTTTGAAAAAAATAAAAAAACTTTGCAAAACCTATTGACTTTGCAAAACCAAAGTGTTATAATGGCTTTGCAAACACAAAGTATAGGAGGTGTTAAAGTGTACAATTATAGCAAGCTTTTAGGTAGAATTAAAGAAAAAGGTTTTACTTTAGAAGCATTAGCAAAGAAAATAGGTCTTAATGTATCTACTCTAAGCAAGAAACTCAACAATAAAAGCGAATTTCATCAAGATGAAATTAAAAAAATATGTAGAGTGATTGATATAGAAATGTGTGATATAGGAACTTATTTTTTTTGCCAAGATACTTTGGTTTTACAAAGTGACGTAGGTAATATAAGAAAGTAGGTGAAAAACAATGGCAAAAGTAATGGCAGAAGTAAAACAAGTCGACCTAAAGACTTTCCGTGAAATGTATTGTATCCCAGAAACTACGATATTACGTTGGATACATACTAAGAATTTCCCGGCATATAAGCAAGGTCACAAATGGTACATAGATGTCAAGGCATATGAAAAATGGCGTGAAACAGAACACGCCAACAGCTACAAATATGCGTAAAGCATAATCAAACACCTTGCAGGCAGACAAGGGCTGTCCGCGTGTTATCCGTAAAATAGTCAGACTTTCCCTAAGAGTTTTAATCCTTTTGCGGACAGTTCCTGTGTGCCTGTGAGGTAGTAAAGAGAGGTAAACAAATGAATACAATAGGAATTGCGCTGATTAGTTTCGGCGTGGGGCTAATCATAAGTTGGAAATTGGCAGAAAGGGATAGGAAGAATGCTAAAAAGAAAACCAAAAACAGAGAATGAGAAAACGGAAGAATATTTCCACAGAGAAGTATTTCCGATGATTAACGCATTCGCCAAGGAGTGCAGAGGACACGCAAAACAGAAAATAACGGTGAAAGGAATATTTTCAAATGAACAAATATGTAGTAATGACGGGCAGAGATGATGTAGTGGTTTTAAACGCCGATGACAGCAAGTCGGTTAAGGCATACATAGCAAAAGGATACGGGATAACAAATCGTATCAAGTCAAAGCACCCGCTTGAAATGAGTGTCGCGAAGATTATCAGCGGAGATAATTAAACGGCTATGACGAAATACGAATTTGACGATTTGGCGTGCATAGACGATGACTTTGCTTGTCGTGATGACGACTTCGCCTGTATTGATGATGATTGGGCGCGCATAGATGATGATGACGCAGTATGCGATGATGAACGCGACGGACTTACGGAAGAAGAAGCCGACGCATACGAAAAGGAAAAAGCGTGGTATGACCTATTCAAAGAGGTATTGCAGTTCCCGTACAGTTACGGATTATCTTGGGAAATAGTTTCGGCATACAGACAGCCTATAAAATATCAGAATTAGGAGGTGAGAAGTGTGGCAGATGAGAAAACGGCGAAAATACTGAAATTGTATAGCGATTTAACACCGAATGAAAAGCATTTGGTAGGTGTTTTCGTAAATGCGATGATACTTAGTCGCAATAAAAATGACCGTCAGAGCGGCAACTCAACAACGGTCAAATAACAAAAACACAGATTAAAATATCTGTAACTTAATTTTATCACAAAAGCAAGTAAAAAACAAGAGTTTTATTAGGAGGAATAAAAAATGGAAACTTTAGTATTTAACGTACAACCAAAGCCGAGAAATTGCGGAAGTGTAGTAAAAATAGACCAAGAGGCGGCGGACATAATATCGGAAGTCGCTTCTGCAACAGGTTTGTCGGTAAGACACATCGTTTCAAAGATGATTAAGTTTTGTGAAGATAAATGGGAAATTGAATAATATAGGAAAGGAATAAAAATCAATGCAAATTGTAATTAGGCTTGAACAGAAAGATTTTGAGGGTAACAAGGAAGTATTCGACCGAATGTACGGATTATGTTCGGTACTCAACAAAAAGACGGGACCTGTGGAGATGACAAAGGCGGAAGTTGAGAAATCGGCGAACGTTGTAAGAGAGGAACAGACGTCAGACGATACGCCGACAGAGGATAATACCGCCGAAGTGGAATACACAATAGAGGAAGTACGCAAGGCATTCGGTGAATATGCGAAGTCGCAGGGCAGAGATAAGGCCAAGGGACTGCTTCAAGAAATGGGTTACGACAAAGTAACGGAAATACCGCCTGAGCGATACACAGAGGCGATGACGAGAATAGGAGATGTGAAGTAATGCCGGAAGAACACGCAAAACTTTCAGCGTCGGGGTCAAAGAAGTGGATAAACTGCCCTGCGTCAATCGCAATGGAAAGTAAATTCCCCGACGAAAGCAGTGAATATGCAAAAGAGGGAACTACCGCACATTCATTGGGTGAGGCAAAGCTGAAATTAGCTTTAAACCACATAACACGCGTGCAGTATCATAAGATGATACGTTCGCTTGACATAACAGAAGATATGGAAGAATACACGGACAGTTATCGTGATTTTGTATTGGAGCGATACAATGCGATTAAAAGTCAATGCAAGGACGCACAAATACATCTTGAACGCCGTTTAGATTTTTCGGAATGGGTACCCGACGGATTCGGTACAGGCGACACCGTTATTATCGGCGGTGGAATAATCGAGATAATAGACCTAAAATACGGACAAGGTGTCAAAGTATCGGCAGACAAGAACAGTCAACTGCGGATATATGGCTTAGGAGCATTGAGCGAATACGACTACCTATACGACATACATAAGGTCAATTTAACGATATTCCAACCACGACTTGATAACATTGATACGGAAACGCTTACACGCGACGAACTCATTAAGTGGGGCGAAGATTTAAAGCCTAAAGCCGTACTTGCGAACAGCGGTGACGGTGACTGTATAGCAGGGCGACATTGTGATGACGGATTTTGCAAAGCAAGAGCCGTATGCCGTGCGTATGCGGAGGAGAAAAACAGGCTTGCGGCAATGGTTTTCAAACCGCCTTTGGAACTTACCGAAGATGAAATTGCGGAGGTAATAGACCAAGCGGAAAACCTTGCGAAGTGGTCGAAACTCGTAAAGGACTATGCTTTGGAACAGGCACTTAATAACGGCGTTAAGTATCCGGGATTTAAAGTGGTTGAGGGAAGAAGTAACCGCAAATATGCGGAGGACGACAGCAAAATCGCCGATGTATTAATTAAAGCCGGTTATGACGAAAAGAACATATATAAGAAAGAAATACTCAACATCACCCAAATGGGAGCACTTTTAGGCAGAGCAAGATTTAACGAACTGCTCGGAGAATATGTAATAAAACCGCAAGGAAAGCCGACGCTTGTACGTTCGGAGGACAAACGTCCCGAATGGAATTCGGCAGAGAAAGCGGCAGAAGATTTTAAAGATATAAAGTAAAGGAGAAATAACAATGGAAAAAAGAAAGACACAGGTAATCACAGGAGAAGTAAGATTCAGTTATGCACACGTTTGGGAGCCGTCATCAATCAACGGCGGTGACGAAAAGTATTCGGTAAGTATCATCATTCCGAAAAGCGACACAAAGACAATCAAGGCTATAAACAACGCAATCGAGGCGGCAAAGCAAGAGGGCATTGCGAAGTTCGGCGGTAAAATTCCCGCAAATTTAAAGTTGCCGTTGCGTGACGGTGATACTGACAGAGAGGACGACGAAAACTATGCAAACAGCTATTTTGTCAATGCAAACTGCAAAACCGCACCGGGTATTGTGGACAAGTCACGTCAGCCGATAATCGACAAGACGGAATTTTACAGCGGTTGTTACGGTCATGCGTCAATTTCGTTTTACGCCTTTAACTCCAACGGCAATAAAGGTATTGCGTGCGGTCTTAATAATTTGATGAAAACAAGGGACGGAGAGCCTTTAGGCGGACGAAACACTGCGGAGGACGACTTTGCGGGACTGTATGACGATGACGACGATTTTCTTAATTAAAAGGTGACAAAATGAAATCACTCAGTATCGACATTGAAACATACGGAAGTGTTGATTTAACTAAATCGGGGGTATATGCTTATGCGAATGCCCCCGATTTTAAAATCCTGTTATTTGCGTATGCGTTTGATGATGAAGAAGTAAAAATAATTGACCTTGCACAAGGTGAGGCATTGCCGAAAGAAGTAATGAACGCACTGACGGACGAAAATATATTGAAAACGGCGTATAATGCGAACTTTGAAAGAACGTGTATCGGTAAGTATTTTAATATTAATTTGCCCGTAAATCAGTGGCGGTGCAGTGCGGTACAAGCGTCTGAACTCGGACTTCCGCTTTCGCTTTCGGCGGTGGCGGTTGCACTCGGCTTGGAGGAGCAAAAGGACAAACGCGGAAAAGCCTTGATTGACTATTTCTCAAAACCGTGTAAGCCGACAAAGACGAACGGCGGACGTACAAGGAATTTACCGATGCACGCACCCGACAAGTGGGAAGTATTCAAAGAATACTGCATACAGGACGTTGAAGTGGAACGCGCGATAAAAAAGAAACTCGCTCAATTTCCGATATGCGACAGTGAACAAAAGCTATGGACGTATGACCAACAAATTAACGACAGAGGTGTAAGAGTTGACCGAAACTTTGTTGAAAATGCAATCAAATTCAATACGGAATACAGCGACAGGTGCTATGATGAGGCACAGAAAATAACGGGACTTGAAAATCCGAAATCGGTTGTGCAACTAAAGGCGTGGCTTGAAGAAGAAACAGGGCAGAAAATCGACAGCTTAAACAAGGAAAAATTAAAGGAGCTTATAGCTGATGAAAGCATATCGCTAAAGGCGAAAAGAGTGATATATCTGCGTTCAATGATGGCGAAAACGTCTGTAACAAAGTACGAGGCAATGGAGCGGAGCGTCTGCGATGACGGACGAATAAGAGGACTCTTGCAGTTTTACGGCGCAAACCGTACAGGACGTTGGGCGGGAAGAATTGTACAGGTGCAGAACCTACCGCAAAACCATTTGAAAGATATTGATTACGCAAGAGAATGTGTGGAAAACGGCGATTTTGAACTGTTTGAAATGCTTTACGGAAATGTTCCGCAAACGCTGTCGGAGCTTATACGAACAGCACTTGTACCGAGTGAGGACAGGCGATTTATAGTAGCGGACTTTTCGGCGATTGAGGCAAGAGTTATTGCATATCTTGCAGGCGAGCAGTGGCGACTTGAAGTATTTAAAACTCACGGAAAAATATACGAGGCATCGGCAAGTCAGATGTTCCATGTTCCGATTGAAAGTATTCACAAAGGCGATCCGCTACGTCAAAAAGGCAAGATTGCCGAACTTGCACTCGGTTACGGCGGAAGTGTCGGAGCTATGGTGAGTATGGGTGCTTTGAAAATGGGTATTGACGAAGAAGAACTTCAAGGTATCGTGGATAAGTGGCGGAGTTCAAATCCTGCCATAACGGCATTTTGGCGAACGGTCGAGAATGCGGCGATTAAGGCAGTTGAGGGTTATCCGAGCAAGATTAGACACGATATTTCTTTTTACAAACAGTCGAATATTCTTTTTATCGGTCTGCCGTCGGGAAGAAAAATCGCTTACGTTAAACCGAAAATCGAAGTAAACAGATTTGGGAAAAAAGCCGTTACATATATGGGTATGAATCAGACAACAAAAACTTGGAGCAGACTTGAAACATGGGGCGGTAAGCTTGTTGAAAACATAGTACAGGCGTTTGCGAGGGATTGCTTGGCTGAAAGCATAATTCGGCTTGAGGACAGAGGTTTTAAGATTAATTTCCACGTTCATGATGAGGTTATAGTTGACGTTCCGAAAGGCGTGTCGAGTGCAGAGGAGTTGGCGGCGATAATGTGTGAGCCGATTGAATGGGCGAAAGGACTTCCGCTTAATGCGGACGGATATGAATGTAATTTTTATATGAAAGATTAGGGGGTGTTATAAATTGGATTTAGTAATTGCTACGGGACAGAGCAGAAAATCAAAACTGTGGAAAAATACAAAAATGTCGTGGGAGGATTTAATAGAAAGGCTGAAAACAACGACGAGAACGAGTGAAACTCAAGGCGAGTATGCGAATATGCCAAAGTCACAACAGGACGATATAAAGGACGTCGGGGGTTTTGTGGGCGGCAAGGTGAAAAACGGCAAGCGACAGTCGGGAAGTATAGAAAACAGAATTTTGCTTACACTTGACGCAGACTTTGCCGACAGTGATTTTTGCGATAATATTTCAATGTTTTATGACTTTACATACTGCATTTATTCAACGCATAAACACACAGCCGAGAAAGCGAGATTTCGTTTGGTGATACTTCTGTCAAGACCTTGTACACCGGATGAATACGAAGCTGTTGCGAGAAGGGTGGCGTATGATATTGGTATAGATATGTTTGACGACACAACGTATCAGCCACACAGATTAATGTATTGGCCGAGTACGAGCATTGATGGCGAGTATGTGTTTGAACACGAGGAAAATAAACCACTTGACGTTGACAAAGTGCTTGCAAAATACGAGGATTGGCACGACGTATCGAGTTGGTACGTTTCGTCAAGAACAACAAAGACGTTGGACAGACAAGTTAAAAAGCAAGAAGACCCAACACTTAAAAAAGGTGTTATCGGTGCGTTTTGCAGAACTTACGATATACATTCGTGCATAGAAAAATATCTTGCGGACGTGTACGAAAAGTGTGCCGTAGGCGACAGATACACATACAAGGACGGCTCAAGTTCAAGCGGACTTGTCGTGTACGAAAACGGCAAATTTGCGTATTCAAACCACGCAACAGACCCTGCAAGCGGTAAGTTATGCAACAGTTTTGACCTTGTTCGTATTCATAAATTCGGTGATACGGACGCAGACGCAAAGGACGGTACACCTGTATCGAAACTGCCGTCATATTCGGCAATGTGCAAGCTCATAGACGGTGACAGTGACGTTTCAATGCTTATGTTCAAGGAACGTCAAAAGAAAGCGGCGGAAGATTTCGGCGGTATAGAAAACGAAGAAATGGACGATATGCAGTGGGCGTTAAAGTTGGAGAAAAACGAAAATACAGGCGCTTACGAAAAAACTCTTAATAATATTATTCTTATAATTGAGAATGATTCGCATTTAAAAGGCAAAATCAAAATGAACGATTTTACGGGATACGCGGAGATTGATGGCATTATGCCTTGGGACAAGGACGCACCGGAAAAACGTGTTTGGCAGGATTCCGATACGGACGGATTGCAGTGGTATCTTGAATATGTGTACGGCATTAAAATGGGTAATGATAAGGTTTTCCGTGCGCTGTCGGTGTTTTACAGACGTGTTGCGTATGACCCGATTGTTGAGTATTTGGACGGTCTTGCGTGGGATAATACGGAACGACTTGATACATTGTTTGTCGATTATCTCGGTGCGGCGGATAACGAATATACAAGAGAAGTGACGCGTAAAATGTTCGTCGGAGCGGTCGCAAGAGCATATGAGCCGGGAAGTAAATTCGATAATATGCTTATTCTGTCGGGCAGGCAGGGCATAGGCAAGAGTACGATACTTCGCAAAGTCGGCTTTGACAGGTGGTTTACGGACGGCATAAAGACGTTCGAGGGTAAGGAATTGTGCGAGGTTATACAGGGTAAATGGATTGTAGAGATAAGCGAACTTGAAGCACTTAATAAGTCGGAAGTCGGCAGTGTTAAGCAGATACTGTCGCAGACGTCGGACAGATACCGCGCGGCATACGGCAGAATTGTACAGGAACACCCGCGAAGATGTGTATTTTTCGGTACGAGCAATAACAGCGATTATCTTCGTGACCGTACCGGTAACAGAAGATTTTGGCCTGTTGATACGGAGATTGTGCCGATAAAAAGGAGCGTGTTTACCGATTTGACTGATGATGAAATAAATCAAATTTGGGCGGAGGCAAAAGTGCGTTATACGCAGAATGAACCGCTTTATTTGTCAAAGGAAACGGAACAGCTTGCGAAACAAGTGCAGTCAGATCATAGGGAAGTGTCGGTTAAAGAGGGACTTATCCGTGACTTCCTTGATAAACGTGTTCCGCGTGATTGGAACTGTTGGGACTTGGCAAAACGCAGAGATTTTTGGTCGGAGATTATAAATGTTCCCGAGGACGAACTTGTTGAACGTGACAGAGTGTGTGCGCTTGAAATATGGTGCGAACTCTTTAACGGCGATTTTAGACTGATGCAACGCAGAGATACTATGGAGATTAACGGTATCATTTCATCGTTTGACGATTGGGAAAAACATAGCAAGGCATTAAAATTCGGCAAGGATTACGGAGTGCAGAGAGGTTTTAAAAAGGGGTAACATTTAGGGGTAACATTCGTTTGAAAAGGTAACATTCAAGGTAACATTGATAACATTCGGTAACATTTGAATGTTACCCCAAAAATGCAGTAAAAACAAGGGTTTAGGGCATAAGTAACAAAGGTAACATTAATTCTATATATTATATACATATATGTACTACAAAGAGAAACATACACGCATAACGCACATATACGCGTATAAGTATAGGGAAAACGGTTTTAAAGTTATCGCAGAAAGAACAGGTGGAAAATGATAGAAAAGGACATTGAAAAATATTTAGTAAGGCAAGTTAAGCAAATGGGAGGTTTGGCACTGAAATTTGTGTCGCCGAGTATGGCGGGTGTACCGGATAGGATTGTTATGATTCCGAAAGGTACGATATACTTCGCAGAACTTAAACGGCCGAACGGAAAGCCGAGAAAATTACAAACCGCCGTACACCGACTTTTTGAAAAAATCGGTTTTCACGTTTATGTGATTGACACGAAGGACAAAGTTGATAAATTGTTAAGAGGTGAGAGTTTTGAAATTTAAACCGCATAAGTACCAACAGATTGCGTTGGATAAAATTATCTATACACCGCGCGTCGGATTGTTCCTTGATATGGGACTTGGTAAAACGGTCGTGACGCTTACGGCGATTGATGAATTGATTTATAACTGTTACGAAATCGAAAAAGTGCTTGTTATAGCACCGCTGAGAGTGGCGGAAGATACTTGGAGCAGAGAGTGCGAGAAGTGGGACCATTTAAGACATTTGAGAATATCGAAAATTCTCGGTACTCCGAGCCAAAGACGTAACGCACTTTTAAAGGACGCAGATATTTATATTATAAATCGTGAAAATGTTGCGTGGCTCACAAACGAATTGTCGAGCATAGGCAATGCATGGAATTTTGATATGGTGGTTATTGATGAGCTGTCGAGTTTTAAAAGTTCAAAGTCGCAGAGATTTAAGGCACTGAAAAAATACATAACACTGTCTAAAAGAGTAGTCGGACTTACAGGCACACCTGCGCCGAACGGACTTATTGATTTATGGAGTCAGATATATTTGCTTGACGGCGGCGAAAGACTTGGCAGAACGGTAAGCGGCTATCGAGAAAGATATTTTCTTCCCGATAAACGTAATCAGACGACAATTTTCAGTTACAAGCCGAAAGAGGAATCGGAAAAGGCGATATATGATAAAATTTCGGATATATGCGTCAGTATGTCGGCAGAGGATTGGCTTGAAATGCCTGAAAGGATTGATACCGTTCAGCATATAAAGCTGTCAGATAAGGAGCTGAAACTGTACGAAGAATTTGAAAAGGAACAGTATTTGGAGTTTATAAACGGTCAAGTTACCGCCGCCACTGCCGCCGCACTTACAAATAAACTTTTGCAGTTTTCAAACGGTGCAATGTATTTGGACGACGGAAGTTATAAGGTGACGAGCGATAAAAAACTTGAGGCGTTGGCGGAAATAGTCGATACCTCACAAGGTCAGCCGATTTTGTGCTTTTACAGCTATCGCCACGACTGCGAGAGAATACTTAGAAAGTTCAAGGGTGCAAAAAAGCTTGAAAGTGCTGATGATATAAGGGATTGGAATGACGGAAAAATACCGCTTTTACTGGCTCACCCCGCAGGTGCGGGACATGGACTCAATCTTCAAACAGGCGGTAATATAATAGTTTGGTTCGGTCTGACGTGGAGCTTGGAACTGTATCAGCAGGCAAATGCAAGATTGTATAGACAGGGACAGAAAAATTCTGTGATAATCCATCACCTTGTGACCGACGGAACAGTCGATAAACGTGTGCTTGACAGTTTGCAGGGTAAACGCGAGGTACAAGACGAATTGCTTGAAAGTTTGAAAGAAAAATACGGTGTATAAGGGGGAATTGATTTGACGATTAAAGAATGTAAAGAATGGCTTTCGAGAGCGAGAAAGACGGACGAGGAGATTAACGCATTGATTTTGGAGCAGGAGCGAGCATTGACAAACGCAACAAGCACTGTGGCTCAGTCGGGCAGTGAAAAGGTGCAGACGTCAAACGTGAATACTTCGGAGAATAAGTTCATAAGCTATGCCGCTTATTCCGAATTGATAGATAAACGCATTGACAGACTGTACGAGATTAAAAAAGAGATTTTGGAAAACGTGAATAAACTCGACGACGCAACACTTCGAACTATATTAATTTTGCGTTATCTCAATTTTCAAACGTGGGAAATGATTGCTTGTAAAATGAATTACAGTTATAAACAAGTGTGCAGATTACATGGAAAAGCATTGAATTTAATAAAAGATGTCATAGAATGTCCTATTGCACCTGTGATATAGTATATCATGAAATAAGTAACATAAGCGGTGTATCATCGTGAGATGATGGGTGAATATCTCGTGTGATTGGTGGGAATTGAGATATTAAAAAAATTATCAAAAAAATGTTTGAAGTTGTAATATTATGGGTATATATCATACGAGGTGATGATATATGTCCAAAAAAGAAGATGAAAATATTTTTTTGAAAAATCAAAAAATACCAGAAACGTTAGATAGCTATTTTAAAGATTATACACAAAATGGTGATTATGAAATGCTAATAAATAAAACAAGGGATTACATATATGAAGATACAACTAATATAGACATAGTTATACACAATTTGAAAATTGAAAAGAAACAAATTGAGATTGATAAAACAAATAGAGAAACACATAATATTCCGATATTCTCAGGAATTATTGGTGCCGCTACTACAAGCTTAGTAAATTTTATTTCTAAGTTGATAACAGCAGATTCTAAAGGTATTATAGATAATATTTTACCCAGTATAGCGATTATATCGGGCTGTTTGACAGCGTATATGTTTACAGATATCTTTTCAAGAACTATGAAAGAAGCTAAATTACAAGATTTAAAGAATAGCGAAAAAATAGATTTTTTAGATTTCTGTATTAAAGAATATACTAAGAAATATATTTAAAAAAAATATATAATTCCAAAACACACCTAATCGGGTGTGTTTTTCTTATGGGATAAAACAGGAGGTGATAAGAGTGACTGAAAAGCAAAAGTTGTTTTGTGAGGAATATTTGATTGATTTGAACGCGACGCAAGCGGCGTTAAGAGCGGGGTATTCGGAAAAGACGGCGTATTCGATTGGAAATGAGAACTTGAAGAAACCTGAAATTCAGGAATATATTCAAAAACGACTGAAAGAGAAAGAGGACGCTCTTATCGCCAAGCAAGACGAGGTGTTAAAGACGTTAACCGCCGTTATGCGACGTGAGAAGTTAGAAACTGTTGTAGTGACGTGCAAAGCACGTAAATCACACTATGACGACAAGGGCAAGAAAGTCACTGACGAGGCGGAGCTACCGATATGTGTTGAAATACCGACAAAGGTGTCGGACGTAAACAAAGCGGCGGAAATGTTGGGTAAATACTACGCATTATTCACAGAGAAATTAAACGTTGACGGTGATATGGATTACAGCATTAAAATTGATTACGGCGGTGAGGACGAATGAACAAAATAACAGTACCGTTCAATCCGATATTCAAACCTGTACATCAGTGTAAGAAAAGATACGTTGTAATGAAAGGCAGTGCCGGAAGTGGCAAGAGTGTTGATACTGCACAACTGTACATATTGCGTTTAATGCGTGACAAGGGACGTAATTTGGTATGTGTGAGAAAGTCCGATATAACAAACCGTGACAGTACGTTTGCCGAGTTGGAAAGTGCCATAAACCGTATGGGCGTTGGCAGAGCGTGGAGAGTTACACAAAGTCCGTTGTCGTTCACCTGTATAAACGGCAACAAGATTATATTTCGTGGTGTCAACGATAACAAGCAACGCGAAAAACTGAAATCAATCACATTTGCGAACGGTAAACTTACGGACGTATGGATTGAAGAGGCTACGGAGCTTGTACAACAGGATTTTGAAATTATAGACGACCGTTTGAGAGGTGAACTTCCCGACGGTCTTTTTTATCAGATAAAATTGACGTTTAACCCTGTATCGTCAAGTCACTGGATAAAGAAAGTGTTTTTCGACATACAGGACGATAACGTCTTAACGCACCAAAGCACATATTTAACAAACCGATTTTGTGACGAGGCATACAGACAACGTATGCTACGTCGTAAAGAGGTTGACCCTGAGGGTTACAGAATTTACGGTTTAGGCGAATGGGGCGAAACAGGCGGATTGATATTCTCAAACTATCGCATTGAAGAATTTGATACAGACGTGAGCCGTTTTGACGCTATGGCGATAGGACAGGACTTCGGATTTAATCACGCAAATGCTATATTGACGTTAGGTTATAAGGACGGTGATATTTACGTTTGTAATGAACTGTATGTACACGAAATGGACACAACTGAAATTATCACAAAGGCTGACGGAAAGTTCAGCAAAAACCTTGCAATGTGGTGCGACAGTGCAGAGCCTGACCGTATCAAGATGTGGCGAAAGGTGGGCTACAGGGCAAAGGCGGTTGTTAAAAATCCGAACAGTATACAGTCGCAAATTGACTGGCTGAAAGGCAGAAAGATACACATTCACCCGTCTTGCGTGAATGTAATCAAAGAGATACAGCAATGGCGTTGGAGAGTGGACGAGAAGTCGGGCGAATATACGGACGAACCTGTCAATGTATTTGATGACGCAATGGCGGCACTGAGATACGGCGTTGAGAGTTGGCGCAAGGATAAAAAAGCTAAAATCTATTCAAGAGAGGAGTACGGAATATGATAATTGATGAAGATATAGTCGCAGGCGGTGTGACTCCGTTTATCATAACGAAATTGATTGAACGACAAGAGCGAGAGCGACAGAGATACCGATTATTGCACGATTACTATATGGGCGACCACCGCATTTTAAACCGCAGAAAAAGGGGCAAAAACGTGGCAAACAACCGCATAATGTGTAATCACGCAAAGTACATAACGGATATGACGCAGAGTTATCTTGTCGGCAATCCTGTAACGTATGCGGTGTCGGACGAATACGATATTGAGGCAATCAAAAACGAATATTTGGAACAGGATATGCCGAGTGTTGACAGTGAAATCGTAAAGAATATGAGCATTTACGGCAAAGCATATGAACTGATTTATGCGGACGAAAAAAGCAAGCCGAGAAGTGTACGATTGGACCCGGAGCATACATTTGTATGTTACTCACAGTCGGCATTTGAAAAGCCGCTGTTTGCGGTGTATTACTACAAGAAATACGACCTTGACGGCTACTGCACAGGCAGTATTTGTCGTGTGTATGACGAATCGTTTATATATACATACACAGGTCTTGACAGCTATACGGCATTGTCATTGCAAAATGTTGAACCACATTACTTTTTTGATGTACCTATTATCGAATACAGAAATAATACGGAAATGCAGGGCGATTTTGAACAGTTGATAACGCAGATTGACGCATACAATGTGTTGATGTCAGATAGAATTAATGACAAAGAGCAATTTGTTAATTCGCTGTTGTTTTTGTGTAATTGCGACCTTGACACCGAACAGGCAAAAAAATTATTGGTAGAACGTATCTTAATGGGTGACGGTGACGCAAAGGCGGAGTATCTGTCAAAGGTGCTGAACGAGGCTGATACAAAGGTGTTGCGTGACGACATCAAGGACGATATACACCGTTTGTCACACGTTCCCGACCTGTCGGACGAAAGTTTCGGCAACAACTTGTCGGGTGTGGCGATAAAGTATAAGCTGTTGGGATTTGAACAGCACGTCAAGAACAAAGAACGTAATTTTGCTAAGACATTAAGAAAACGTTTAGAGATTTACAACAATTTCTTAGTGACATTAAACGCAATGAAAGAAGTGCCGTCGCACAGAGTTGATATTGGATTTACATATAACTTGCCTGCAAACGAACTTGAAATAGCGCAGATGATTAATTACCTCAAAGGTCTTGCGTCTGACGAAACATTATTAGAGCGTCTGCCGTTTATAACAGATGCCAAGGAAGAAGTTGAAATAGCACGCAGAGAGCAAGCGGAAAAGTCCGCCGAAGATATGCGTATCGCTGAAAATTCGGCAAGGAAAGTAAACTACAATGAAGAGTAAGGCATATTGGGTAAAACGTGCCGTTGAAGTTGAAACATATTTACAATCGCAAGCGGACAGCGTTAAGGACGGTGTAATTAAGGCATATGAGCGAGCAATCAAGAATGTAAACAATGACATTGAGAAAACGTTTAAAGCCTATATTTCGACTGATATACCCGAAAAAGAGGCACGTCGGCTGATGAGCATAGCCGACAGCGACAAGCAGTACGAAGAACTGCTTGAACTGTACGACGAAACAGACGACAAGACAGTCAAAAAGGAAATTCTAAACCGCATAAATGCACAGTCATACGGTGCGAGAATTAGCCGATTAGAGGGACTGAAACGTAATGTATATATTTACTTTAGGCACGTTGCAAACGAGGCTATAAAGGAGCAAAAGAAACTGTATGACAGCGCGGTAAAGACGGCGTATTATACGAATATTTTTGATACCGCACAAGGTTTAAACTGCGGTATTGATTTTTCACTCGTTCCGCAAAGAGCGGTTAATAAAGTGTTAAGTGAGCCGTGGCACGGTCACAACTACAGCGAGAGAGTGTGGATACATAACGACAGATTTATACAGGCAGTCGGACAGACGATTGAGGACGGTATAATCAGCGGTCACAGTGTAAGCCGTATGACCGATAAGCTGATTGATTACGTCAAAGATACTGCGCCGGGTGGAATACGAACATCAGCCGAAACACTTGTGCGAAGTGAAACGGCTCATTTTATGAACCAAGGTCAGAGAATGGCATATGAGGAAATCGGTATAAAACAGTATCGTTTTGTTGCTGCACTGTCAGAATTGACGTGTGACAGGTGCGGAAGTCTTGACGGTAGCGTGTTTGATACGGATAAAGCCGTTGAGGGCGAAAACTTCCCGCCGATACACCCACGTTGTCGGTGCGTTACGATTATGGCAGACGTGAATTTGACAAGACGTATCGCCCGTGACCCACTGACGGGCGAAAATTACAAGGTTGACGGAAGTATGACGTTTGACGAATGGAAAAACGGTTTGTCGGATGAGCAAAGAAATGCGTTAAAATATGTTGCAAATAGTGAAAAACGTGGTATAATAGAGATGAAAAGAAAAAAGAACGATAATAAATCAGAAACTATGCCAAAAAAGCAACTTCAAAAAATAATTAAAAGGTTTAAGAAGTTGGGAGGAACTATTCAAATGAGCGAGGAAACGGATAAATATTTGGATAGTAAATTTGCAGAAGCAATTACATATGATGCGCATACAATTTTATTACGTCAAAAACCTAGTCGTGCCAGTGTATTTGAAGAGCTTATACATTCCGCTCAATATGGAACGGGGAAAAATGATGGAAGTTATATTAGTCGATTAAAGTGTGAAATAGAGGCACAAGAGAAATTACTAAGATACCAAAAAGCATACAGACTTACTAAAATTGAGGTCGAACAAACAGAAAAGGCTTTAAATGATTACAAAAATGAATTAAAACTATACTATAAAAAAGGCGGTGTGTGATATGGATATAATAAATTCATTGAAAATTGGACAAAATATATCGGTACAAATCAATGACAACGGTATAAACTTAAAAAATGGGGGATATGTTGCAGATGAAAACGGAAACCGCTTTAAAATATTATCAGTAGCGATGATAAATAATCATAAACGATTAATTGATAGTAATGCAGAGTTATTGTTGGCGGGAGATGTTAATAATATCGGAAAAAAATTATATACGATATGATTTAATGAAAAAGAGTGTGTAAGAAAAAATTAAATATAAATTAAATATTAAAAGCACGTCTTATGGCGTGCTTTTTTGATACACTGAAAGGCGGTGATAGTGTGAGAGTAGGCACAACATACACATAGAAGAAAGGAATGGTGATCCGATTATCTCCCTGTTAGACGTGGGGTTATACGTCTTATTTTTATACAATTTTTTTTAGAAAGGAATGATTTGAATGGCAGAGCCAACACCAAATCCAACACCAAATCCAACACCACCGGCAGACCCGACACCACCGACACCAGCGACAGGCGACGAGGGCAAGGCGATTGAGGACGCAGTGGCAAAAGCAAAGGCTGAATGGGAAAAGGACCTTGAACAAAAGCTAATGGACGCTGAAAACGAGGGCGCGAGAAAAGCTAAGCTATCGGCAGACCAACGCAAAAAGGAAGAGGACGACAAGGCAAGAGAGGATTTTGAAAAAGAAAAGGCGGAGTTTGAACGTGAAAAAATCGTTGCATATGCCGAAACGGAACTTGCCAAAGTCGGATTGTCTGCCGAGATTGCAAAGTACATCATAGCAGAGGACAAGGATAGCACAAAGGCGGTTATCGACAAGATAAAAGAAAGCTATGACAAAGATGTACAAGCAGGTGTTACCGAGCGTTTAAAGGGCAAAACACCGAATTTAAACGGTGGCAGTGGCGGTCACAACACAGGCAGTTTTATGGACATAATCAGAGAAAATCAGAGATAAGGAGTGAAGTGTAAATGAGTTATTTGAAAAATGAATTGACAGGTTTTGTGCCTGTCGAGCAAGCAACAGACATCATCAAAATGGTGACAAGGGGTTCAAGTGTTTTAAGAATGGCGAAAGTCGAGGAAATGAAACACGAGAAAAAGAAGTTTAACGTACTTACAGACGGTCCGGGTGCTTACTGGGTCGGTGAGGGTGAGAGAATTAAAACAAGCGGTGCTACTTGGATTCACCCTGAAATCGAGGCTAAGAAGTTAGCCGTTATTATTCCGGTAACAAAGGAAAAGTTGGAAGATACGACTATCAGCGTATTTGAAGAACTAAAGCCGGAAATCGCAGAGGCATTCTACAGAGCGATTGACGCGGCGTGCATTTTCGGTACAAATTCGCCGTTCAAGACAAACATTATGAACGCTATAGACAGCAAGCATATGGTTGTTACAGACAACACAAATATTGATATTGCTATATCTGACGCAATGTCAATGATTGAAGAAAACGGCTATGACCCGTCGGGATTTATCGGTCGTATCGGTGTTAAGAATATGCTGAGAAAATTGCGTGACGCAAACGGCGCACCTGCATATGTCAACGGTACAACAGGCGGTGAGCTGTACGGTCAGCCTATCGAATTTGTACGTAACGGTGCGTGGGACAACAAACGTGCCGATATTATCACAGGTAACTTCAAGTATGCCGTTGTCGGTATGCGTGCAGGTATCAATTACGAAATTCTTACCGAGGCTACACTACAAGGCACTCTTGACAGTGACGGTAAACCGCTATCACTTGCCGAGCAAGATATGGTAGCTATTAAGGCTACTATGCGTTTAGGTTTCCTTGTTGTTAAGGACGACGCATTTGCCGCATTTAAGAACGGTGTTCCGGCGATGGGTGAATTGGACGTTGAATCGGTTGCCGGCACAACAGGCAACACTGTTATTACGGTATCGCCAAAGCCTATCGGCGGTCACAAGTTGGTTTACAAGACTGCCGCAAGCACCGCTCCAAGTGTTGCGTATGACGACGATTTGTCAAAGTGGACAGAGTTTAACAACGGTGACGAAATCACTGCGACAAACGGTCACAAGATTACAGTTGCGGAAGTTACCGCAGACGGCAAAGCGAGAAAGTCGGGCAGTACCGACGTTGTAAGCGGTGAATAATATGGAACAGTTGGGGACACTAAAAATGTTGTTGGGAATTAAGGACGACGAGCAAGACAGCTTGTTGTCCTTTTTGATTGAGGACACGGTTAATATGATTATGGCGTATTGTCATATTGATGTACTGCCACGTCAGCTTGAAAGCCTTGTTCCGAAGATTGCGGCGGATATGTACAGGGCGAAAGGTTACGGGGACAGTAAAAGTCCCGAAGTAGTCAAGAGCAGAAGTGAGGGCGAACGTTCCGTCACATATGCCGAAACCGACAATGACAAGATTTTCAGCAACTATTATAAACGCCTTGACCCGTTCCGTAAACGAAAGGGGCGTGTTCCGAGTGACATCAGTATTCAGTGATTTTTACGATAAAACTGTTATAATCGCAGAATACGAAATTGACGACTATACAGGTAAAACCGAAAAGACTGTATTGTCCGAAATTAAAGCCGATGTACAACCGTACAGTGGTGGCAGAGCAAGAGAGCAATACGGTTTGGATATAGAATGTCAAATGCGTATGTTCTGCGATATGTCAGACGACGTAAAGGTCGGTAACAGGGTTGAATATGACGGCGACATATATGATATAACATATGTGCAGAAATGGGACAGCGGTTTGGTAGCAATGCTCGAAAGGAGTAGGCTGAAATGAATTTTTCAATCGAGGGGATAGACAACGTTGTTGATAAGCTGACACAGTATGCGTCGGGCGATAAAATACAGCGAGGTTTGGCAATGGCGGGCGAAGTCGTAAGAGCGCACGCAGTGGCAAACTGTCCTGTTGCAACAGGACGTTTAAAGGGCAGTATCGTAAGCCAAGTGGACGGTGACAGCGTTGCAATCGGTCCGACTGCCGATTACGGTATTTATGTCGAATTCGGCACAGGCTCAAAGGGCGACAAATCTGTTTCGCATACGTCAAAAAGACACTGGACGTATTACAGTGGCGGTCGATTTTACACAACGTCGGGGCAAGCACCACAGCCGTTCCTCGTACCTGCACTGAAAAATAACATCAGCGAGATAATCGCTAAGTTTAAGGAGGTGTATAACTCGTGAAACGAGTTATAGCGAGCAAATACGAAGTATTTGTGTTAGCGTAGGGAGGGTGATACGGTGTTTGATATTGGTTTGGAATTGCGGGACATTTTAAAGCAAATAGACGGTGTAAGTGTATGTTTTGCATATCCCGATAATTTTAATAAATTGCCTGCAATAGCATATTACACGCTAACGGACAAAGGCTCAATGTCATATGACAATACGGTCGTTACGAATGATACGACTGTTCAGATTGATATTTACACCGATTATCCGCAAACGTGTTTTGAATTGTCGGAGAGGGTATATAAATTGTTGACTGATAATGAATATTATCACGAAATGACAATGGACGTACCCAATCCCGACGACAAGAGTATAAAACACAAAACAATGAGATTTACGAAAGTAGTAGAAAGGAATGATTGATTTATGGCAAATACAGCAAAAAGAAAACCACTACCTACAATAGGTGTGGACAAGTACACATTTTTCGCAGTTTTAACAGACACATCAGAGGGTGCAACATATGGTGATCCGTACAATTTAAGAGGTACTGTCGAAATTGCGCCGACAGACGCAGGCGGCAGTGATGTTTTTGACGCCGATAACGGTGCGTATGAAACATCAAACTACATTGAAAAATTAGGTCACGACATCACAAATGCCGATATTCCACCGGAAGTTGATTCAATGTGGCGTGGACTGACACAAAAAGACGGTGTAGTAGAGGTCGGCAACGATACAAAAACCGTTTATTTCGGTGTTGCGTGGAGAATTATGAAATCCGACGGCTCATACCGTTATGTAAGATATTACAAGGGTTCGTACAGCTTTGCGTCAAACGTAGGCGGCAAAACAAAAGCGTCAAGCGGTGCGCCTGAAAAGCAAACCGCAAAGGCTACATACACAGCCGTACAACGTGATTTTGACAACAACTATTACGCATACTTTGACGAAAGCGATTTGCCGGAGGGCGTTACAAAGACAGAACTTGAGGAAAATTGGTTTAAGGATATGAACTACTATCCAGTGAAGAAAGCACTTTAAGACAAGGCACGCCGAAAGGCGTGCTTTTTTCGTATAGAATAGAGAGGAGTAAGTAACAATGCAAAGAGTATTAACATTTGTACACAACAAAAAGAAGTATGTATCAAAACCGTGGTGTTTCGGTGCGGCAACGTTGGTTGAAAAAGAATACATGGACGTTGCAGAGGGTGAAAAAGTAACGGCTACGTCGGTATGTGCAGATGCCGTTGACTATCTGTTTGAGGGTACAGAGGCGACACAAGATATTTTAGACACGGCTGTTTCAGCAAAAATGAGAATGTGTCGTGAAGTTATGAAGTGGTTTATGGACGATTTTACGGGAAAAAACGAGGAAAGCCTGCCGGAGCAGGCAACCGAAAAGGAAGATTAAGCGATTTATATGGGACAATGCTGAAATATCACGGTATATTGCCGAATGATTTGGCAAAACAAGACCCAAGATTATTACTTGCAGTTATAATCGAGGACGAGGAAGAAGAATATACGGGAAATGACCCGTATTTAAAAATGTTTTATGGAATGTAGTGAGGTGATTTGTAGTGGCTGACGCGGCGGAATTAGTAGTAAGAATAAGAGGTGATGCGTCGGATTTAGAGGCGACAATAAGCAGTGTTGAAAGTGAATTGTCAAAATTGGAGCAGACGCAAAGCAAAAATAATAATACAAGTACAAAAGGTCTTACGGCATATAAAAAGCAAATGCAAGACGCACAAACCACCTTGCAAACAAGCCGTACGGCATTGACGAATACAAAAAAAGCGTATGAGGATAACGTCAAGTCTGTAAATAAAAATGTTACGGCACTGAAAGCGCAGAAAACGGAATTAGACAAACAAATTTCTTTGCGTTCAAATGAAAAACGGTTGCTGACGGAGGCGAATAGAGGTCTTGACAAAAACAGTGTTGCATACAAAGACAACCAAAAGGCATTGAATTGGGTAAATACCGAGATTGAGGCATACACAAAGCAAAGTCAAAGTATATCCGATTCTATTCGTACGCAAGAGGCGGCATTGTCGGGAAGTAAAAAGGCATATACCGACGCACAAGCAACCGTCAAAAAAGCAACAGAGCAATACGAGGAATATGAGAAAGGCTTAAAAGCCGCTGAACGTGCAGATGAGGCGCAGAACCTACAGAATACAGGTAAGCGGTGGAAAGAAGTCGGTGAGGGTATAGATACTGTAACTAAACCGTTACAGTATGCGGCGACTGCACTTGCCGCGGGCGGTGTTGCGAGTGCCAAGTTTGCGATAGATTTTGAGAACAATTTCGCAAATGTAAAGAAAACTGTTGACGGTACACCGGAACAGTTAGCCAAAATAAAGCAAGGCATTATCGATTTGTCAACAACAGGTATTGACGGCAGAGGTGCGATACCACAAACAACGACTGAACTAAACGAACTTGCGGCGGCGGGAGGTCAGTTGGGTATATCACAAGAAAACATTATCGACTTTACGGAAGTAATGGCACAAATGGGTTCAGCAACAAACCTTGTCGGCGAAGAGGGTGCCGCAACACTGGCACGTTTTCAGAATGTTATGGGTGTCGGTCAAAACGAAATCCGTAATATCGGCAGTGCAATCGTTGATTTGGGTAACAACAGTGCTACGACTGAATCGGAAATCGCGGAAATGGCATTGCGTATGGGTAAATACGGTTCATCTGTACGAATGTCAGCGGCGGACGTGTTGGGTTATTCTGCCGCACTGTCCTCATTGGGAATTGAGGCACAAATGGGCGGTAGTGCGATAGGTCGTACGTGGCTGTCCATAGAAACAGCCGTTGCAAGCGGCGGAGAGGGCTTGACGAAATTCGCAAAGTACAGCGGTAAGAGTGCGGAAGAATTTAAAGAGCAGTGGAATACTGACAGCTCCGGTGCATTTAACGGACTGTTAAAAGGCTTGCAGTCTGCCGAGAACCTAACTGTTGCGTTAGATGATTTAGGCATAAACAATACACAGGATATACAGGCTATGATGGCATTAGTCAACGGTTATGATTTAGTAACCGAGAGTGTCAATCGTTCAAACACCGCATACCAAGAAAATACGGCATTGCAAGAAGAATTTAACGCAAAGAATGAAACGACCGCATCAAAATTGGCGAACACAAAAAACAATATTATTGAGGCGGCGAGAAGTATCGGCGAAACAATGTTGCCGTCAATACAAGACGCAAGCACCACAGTAGCCGATTTTGCAAAAGGATTGTCGCAAATGGACGACGAACAAAAACGTGTTGTTGTTAATACGGGTGCGACAGTTATTGCGATAGGTGCTATTTCAAAAGTCAGTGCCGGAGCAATCAAAGGTGTTGGCGGAATTGTTGAGGCAGTCGGCAACATCAAAAAGGCATTTTCAGCAGGCGGAGCATTGGCGAAGTTTGCACCGACACTTGCGAGCATAGGTTCTGTTGCCGGACCGGCGGCGTTAGCTGTTGCCGGTATTGCTACGGCGGCGATAGGCGGAAAGGTTGCATATGACAAATGGTATCAATCGCAATACAGGTGGAGCGAGGGTTTATCGGAAGGCAACGAAAAGGTCAAAGAAAGCCTTGAAAAATACAAATCGCTGAATGAAGTACAGGGGCAAATCAAATCGTTAAAAATGGTTATTGAAAGCCCTGAAAGCAGTCAAGAACAAGTTGACAATGCAAAAAGCAAGTTAGAAGAAATAAAGGAAATGCTATCGCAAGAATATAATCTTGTAATCAATTCCGATAATTCTAATTTGGACGACGCTGTTGAACAAGTAACAAAACTAACCAAGAATGAACTGCAATCTAACATAAATAATCAACGTGCCGAATTATCTGAATTAGTAAATAATAATGCTAATTATATACAAACACGACGCGAGGCACAAGAAAATTATAACCAAGAATTAGAATTGCAGACTAAATATTCAGAGGCAAAGTCTAAAGTCAGTGATATTACCGCAAAAATAGCGGATAATGAAATTACTGCGGCTGAGGGATACGAAAAAGCCAAAGAAATATATAAAAATACAATAGGTAGTGACTATGAAAATGCGATAACGGATAAATCCGCTAAAAATGCAGAAAGTGTGCTTGCCTCGATAACTGGTAGTTATAAGGTTGCGACAGGAATACTTGAAGATTATAAAAAACAACTTGATGATTTGGACGGTTCACATCAAGAACTACATGATACAGCAGAAGAACTGTCTAACATGGAGCTTGAATTGTTAAAAATGTCAGTGGCAAATAAGGATAATGAGAGTGTGGAAAAATCATTGTCCGATATGAAAGAATTTATTTCAGCAGGCAAACTGGATATGAACAGTTATGCTCAAGCCGCGGCATTGGCAATGAATGGAGTTGATAATTTAGAGTCTGCGTGGGAAAAAGCGGCAAATGGTGACGGAACAGAATTGAATAATATAATTAACGATTATGTTCATTCAATGCAAAAGTTTGGAGCATATTCAGGTGATATTGCAACAAATGCCGCTTTACTGCAAAACGGATTTAAGACTGTAAAAGAGGCTGCCGAAAACGGTAAACTTGATGTTATTACCGAACAGGCAAACGAATTAGCACACAGCATGGGGCTGATTCCGGAGAATAAGCGTATAGTCATAGATGCCGACGGGAACATTTCGGTAGTAAAGGAACTTCAACAGGCTGTAGATGATGTAAATACAAAAGGTGACGTAAAACTGCAAGTCGGTGCAGAGGGCGATATTTCTGTATTGGACACAGCTGATGAAAAATTAAAAGAACTTGTCAAAAATGACGAAGTTCAGATTAAATTTAATATCGATACAGGCGGTTTTGATATTAACGATTTGAATGGTAATAAGTTGGGTGAAATCACTGCAACGGGTAAAGTTATATGGACTAACGACAGCACAGAACCCGACAACTATACGGCACCACCCAAAGAGGGCAATGTTACATTTAAGAAGAATAGTGCAGAACCTGACGGCTATCAACCCGAAGACAAATTTGCGACAGTCCATTATACTGTTTCTGTTGAGGGTTCGTCTATAGAGGGACTAAGCGATAAAAGTGCTCCTGCGGCACGTTTTGGCAGTACGGGAACGTTCGTCAAAAAGAAAGTCGCAAAAGGTACACAAAACTTTGAGGGCGGTTTGGCAATGGTTAATGATGAAAAGGGTATATCTGACCCGCGAGAATTAATCGTTGACAAAGGACGTGCATTTATACCACAGGGCAAGGACGTAGTATTGCCGTTGTCAAAGGGTGCAAAGGTGTACACAGCGTCACAAACCAAGGCGATAATGTCAGGTATGGGTATACCGCATTACGCAACAGGAAAAGACAATTCGGACGCGTTTACATCAGCCAAGGACGATTGGACGCATTACACAAAAACGCACGCAGTAACGACCGCACAAGAATTAGAGAAGTGGTTAGGATTTCAAGAGAAATTCAAATCGAACGACAAGGATATTGCCGATATAGAGGAACAAATTTTCTCTATTATGCAGAAACAGACGAAAGAGTTCAACGAACAGTCAAAGGCATACCTTGAAAAGCACAGCGCTATAAACGATTGGGGTGATAACGGCGACACACCGCTTGACGCTTTCAAACGTATAAAAGACAGAAATTATCAAGATTTACAAGACGCAAAAATCACTTGGGACGATTATGTTGACAACGTGTCGGACGCAGGCGAAACGCTTTATGACGATATGAAAAGCTACTCGGACAGTTGGCTTGAACATCAGCAGAAGTATCACAGTATGTCGATAGACGACTACATTGCAGGTATCGACAGAGAGGCGGAACGTCTTGAAGAATTTTATGCGAATGACGTTATTAATTATCAAAAATACGTCGAGGAAAAACAGGCACTTGAAGAAAAACGTTATGACGCAGTGGCTCAAAAGAATGCTGACGAGTATTCGGCATGGCAAAAGGACGCAGACGCTTGGCGGGAGTTAAGAAGTACATATGATGATTGGGATAAGTACGGTGACAGTGAGGAAGATTTTCTAAAACGCAAAATTGACCGAGTAAAAGAGTTTTACAATGCGGGTAAAATCAGTTTTGAGGAATTTATTGACGACACAAACAAGTACAGTATGGAACTGTACAAGTCGCAATCAAGTGCGGTTGACGAACTGCTCCAAAAGCAACAAGACTATATTTCAAATGTCAAAGACGAATTTTCAAAGCAAGAGCAAGAACTTCGTGACAGTTGGGACGTACAGGATCGCAAAACAGATATGTCAGAGGTACAGGCACAACTTGATGTGTACGCAAATTCAGTTACTGATAAGGGGCAACAGAAGTACAAAGAGTTGCAGGAACAAATGAAACAGTTGCAACGTGATGAAGAATTGTACCAACTACAGAAAGAGAATAATGCCACTATTGAAAGTCTTGAGGCTGAATACAAGCAAATGGAGGACGGCAAGAAAAACATTCTTACAGGATTGCAAAATGCCGACATCAACATATCTGCATACGTGGCAACAATAACCGATAAGGTTTCGGCGACAGGCGGTAATATAGAAAGTTTGCTAAGCCGACTGCTTGACAAATTCGATAGTTTCAAAATTGAAAATAATTCGATGAGCGACAACAGGAAGATCATAAATAACTTCATGCAAATGACACCGGAAGAAAAACAAGATGCATTGAACAAATACGTAGGATTATAGGAGGAAAGATATGCGTAACGGTTTTGAATTTAACGGCAAAAATACAACGGATTTTAAGCGAGTGACGGTCAGAACAAAGGACCGTCCCGTATTTCCACAGGTAAAGGAGTTTACCGTAAGTGCCGACGAAACAGACGGTGAATATGATTTTACTGACGTGTCGGGTCACGAATATTTCAATACACGAAAATTTCAGATTGATTTTAACATCGGTGCGGACAGTACCGAAGAATTAAACAAAAAGCTAACCGCTATAAGCCGTTGGTTTAAGGGCAAAGGCACGCTTATTTTTAACGATATGCCGTTTGTCAAGTGGAACGTAAGGGTAATGGACAGCGTGTCATATACACCCGAACACGACGGCAGAAAAGCCGTTTTGTCAGTGACGTATAAGGCAGAGCCTTTTTCGGAGCTTATATTTGACGCGCTGAACGGACCTTGCCTTGATACAGATACGACGCTTGATACCGAAATTCCGATAGGTCAAGATGAATATTTAACATTGAATGGCAGTGGCACATATAAGAATGTACCGAATGTCGGCGATATACACGTCAAACCTATTATAACCATAACAGGTGCAACAAGCCCGTTTACCATAAGCAATAACGGTAAGAGTATCACGGTTAATTACACAGGCGACATAGTTATCGACTGCGAAAAAGAAATCGTTTATAGCGGAAATACAAACCTTATGACGTATGTATCGGGTGAGTTTTTTGAACTTGCTCCTGCATTAGATAACACGATAACGGTAACAGGCGGCGGTGTCGTACAGATAAATTATACGCCTAAATTTTTGTACGACGTAGATTTTGATAATATGAAATGGAGTGAATAATATGGCTTTTAAATTACACGAATGGAACGAAACAGACTTCACAGGCGGTTGCCTTGCGTATCTTAACAAGGCATATGAAGTGGCGGTGTTTGAGGGATTGCAGGAAACGCACACGGTTTCTTTTAAGTACCCGATGAAAGACGAAAAAGCGGAGCTTATAAAGGCAAATCGTATCGTATCCGTTGAGGGACAGGCGTACAGAATTACACTTGTGAAAAAGAATTACAGCGGCTCAAGAATTATGACGGTTAAGGCTAACAGAATATTCTATGATGACGCACTTCATCATCACTTGCCGACAATCGGCAACGATACAGACGTGACAAAATCAACAATAGGTGTTGACCCATATGACGTTATAAAACTTGCAATAGCCGATACAAAGTTTGAGCTTATACCCGACAGTGAACTTAAGGAAATGGGTATGACGAGAATAGGCGCAGACGGCGTTAAAATCGACTTTTACCCGACTGATAAGATAAATACTTATGACGTAATTCAAAACGTCATAGAGGCTTACGGCAGAGGTGAAATATACTACGACAATTACCGATTTGCAGTGGTTGAGCGTATCGGAAAAGATAACGGCGTGAGAATGTCAATAAAGAAGAATATGACAAGTCTTTCTGTCGAAAGAAACACGCAAGAACTGACAACAAGACTGTATATGTACGGCAAGGACGATTTGACGATTTCATCAGTAAACGGCGGTAAGCCGTACATTGACAGTAAAGAGGGTATCGAGAAGTACGGTATTCGTGAGGCGTACCGAGATTACAGCGATTACGATGACCCCGAAAAGCTAAAGGCGTTTGGTGAGTGGGACTTAAAGGGCGAGAGTAACGATTTTAGACTTGACCGCCCTCAACTGACAATCACGGGTGACGTGGTTGATTTGAGTAAACTTGCCGAGTACGGTGATTTTTATAAAATTGCGTTGGGTGATACAGTACATGTTTTTGAAGATAATATCGAACATAAACAGCGAATTGTATCAATGACGTATTACCCATACAGCGCAAAACAGCCGTCAGTAACAATAGGTCAGCCGACGTTAGCAAATCCGTATTACCATGCGTGGTATATGGGTAAGTTGATTAAAACTATTCAGAAAAACTCCGGTAGAGCGAATAAGCTGAAAACAAGCTATTTTCACGGTACATTGAACAGCACACAAAATCCCGTTGAATCAGATAATAAAAAGTTGTTGTTAGACGGCGATTTGCTATATATCGAAGATAATAAGGGCAGACGAAGAATAAACCTCGGCAATATGGACGGTGCGTTCGTTTTTCAGATATTCAATCAGTTGTCGGAGAAAACCATTGAAATGGACGATGACGGTAATGTTACTATAACAGGTGTATTTGCCACAGGCACAGACAAAAAGGCAAGAACAGTTATAGATAAGAACGGTATTCAAAGTTACGACGCTGCCGGCAACAGATACGGCTTGTGGTGTAATGCACCGAGTAGCAACGATATGAGATATACTGATTTTAATTTATACTACAATAATAAATGTATTTTTCAAATATACAACGCTATATCGGGAATTTTGTTAAGAACGTACGGATTGGACATACTTAGTTCGGGCAATGGTACGACAGTCGGCAAAAATAAATGGAAGTTTGAACAGGGAGCAAGCGGAACATTTCAAACGGCAGACGGAAAAACGGTTACTGTTTCAGGCGGTCTTATAACGAGTATTTCATAAAAAATATTTACAAAATTCTTCCTTTGTGGTACAATTTAGGTATTACAAAGGAGGTATTTTTTATGAAAGGGAATATTAAAAGTTTTATATGTGGTATGCTCGTTATGGGTGTTATATCGTGTGCAGGAGTATATGCGGCTGACGTATGGCAAAATATAAATGTTTTACCGAATACAATAAAGGTTGTTGTAGACGGTAAAGAAGTACAAGCCGATAATTTCTTATACAATGATACGACATACTTGCCGATAAGGGCGGTAAGTGAAGCATTAGGAAAAGACGTACAGTATGATACCCAAACAAGCACCGCCACAATATCAGAAAAGAAAGAAGTTGATAACATGGCAGTTACAAGTAAATACACTCCACCGACAGAGTATATAAACGACTCTGCTTTCATTACTCAAAAAGACGGTGTATACTATGCGTTGATTAATTTTGTAGCAACTAAAATTCAAGACGCAGGATATAAATTTGACTACGACTACGATACAAAAACATTTAAAGCCGTAAGCGGTGATAATGTGATTTATACGGGCAAAACAACGGTTATGGATTCAGATGAAGTTATCCCGTACGACCAATTTGTAGATGAAATAGAGCCATTGTTGAAGTAAAAGATAAAATCTTGCAAATAACGACAAAATATGATAGTATAGTAAACGGAAGTAAGAGGAGCTATATGGGCGGTTTGTCACTCTCTAAATAGGGGGTGATATTATGGACATTATCGAAATGGTTGTGACATTACTTATAATAGTATCACTCATTGAATTGGTAAAGAACATAAAAAAATAACCGCCCCACAAGTTCCAAATGTAGACGGTTATTTAAACTTATACATACGGACAAACCGCCTTTAAAGCGGATACCCTCTTTATACTTCCATTATAACGAATAATGTTGGAATTGTCAATATTATTCTTATGCTAAAAGCACTTGCCAAATGGCGGGTGCTTTTTTCGTGCCGAGTGGAAATAACTACTTCGATAATATCGAAGTAGTTAAAGCAAAGTAAATGAACTAGGTGAATAATATTCACCTAGTTCAAAATACGCGTTTTTGATACGAATTTATAAAAGGTTAGTTGTTATCTTCCGATGTATCGGCTTTTTTGGATAGCAAATATCCTATAAAGTCATAGACCGTTTCTAAATGTTCTTGGTCTAATGTTTTTGCTAATCTGAAAATTTTTATCATATTATCATCACCAGGAGCAGAAATATCAGAAAAGTCGTTTATGGCAGAATAATATCTATTTTTTTCGGGCTGAATGAGAGATGTATCTGTACCTATAAGATAATCAACGGGAACATGAAAAAATTCCGCAATATTTTTTAGAATTTCTCCTCGTGGGTATTGTTCACCAGAACAATATCTCGATATAGAAGCGGTTGTTAAACCTAGTTCGTCTGCTAATTGTCGCTGAGAAATATGATTTTTATTTAACAAAGATTTTAAAATATCAGAAAAATTAGCCATAATTAACACCTCCTTATAACTATATATTATCAGAAATTTAATTAAAACACAATAAAAATTGAGAAAAATATAATTATTAATTATAAATTAATAAAAGGTATTGACAAATTAATTTGAATGTAATATAATCTAAAATGTCAGGAGGTGAAAATATGGGATATACAACAAAAAATCTAAGAGAATATCGTATGGAGCAAGGCTTGTCAATGAGTGAGTTGTCGTATAAAGCCAAAATTACGGCGAGTCAAATATCGTTACTTGAAAAGCAAAAAATTAAAAGACCCCAAGCCTCAACTATACGAAAGCTTGCAGAGGCATTATGCAGACCGATTACAGATTTCATTGAAAAGGAGGAAAACTAAAAATGAACAAGTTGCAAAAATTTACGGACGAAGAATTTGGCGAGATTAGAACAGTCACTATTGACGGAGAGCCATATTTTGTAGGCAAAGATGTAGCGGAGGCTTTAGGCTACGCAAAGCCGACAGACGCAGTTAGAAAGAGAGTAGAAGATGAAGATAGAGGTATCTCCAAAATGGAGACCCCCTCAGGATTTCAAGATTTAGTGGTGATTAACGAAAGTGGTTTATATGCTCTCATATTCGGTAGCAAACTTGAAAGTGCAAGAAAATTTAAACATTGGGTAACATCAGAAGTTCTTCCGAGTATTCGACAAACGGGCAAGTATGAAATGCCTACATATCTTAATCCTGCGTCAGCAGGTGGCGTTGCAAGTTTGATTAATACTTTTGCAAGAGGTCTAAAGGAGCAAGGGTGTACTCCCGAAGTTGTTGCTACTCAAATTGAGCGTATAGGCAGACAATGCGGTGTTGATGTGATTGAAAATTATGTATTGCCAAATCCATATAAACAAATGTCATTGTTGGAGGCAACAGAACAATGAAAAAAAAAGAAAACAAAAAAAATAACGATAACCGCCGTAGCAAGCAAACGTTATCGTTATCAGTACAAGACGTTTCCGTCTATAAGATATTATATCATAGATTGAAACTCTTGTCAAAGAATATTTTTTGAAGAGAGGATTTTAAATTATGACAAATCAATTAGTACCGATTGAAGTGAACAATCAAAGAATTTTAACAACGCAACAACTTGCGGAAGTCTATGAAACAGATACAAACAATATTAAAAACAATTTCGCAAACCATAAAAGCCATTTTGTAGAGGGTGTGCATTACTTTCTTTTAAAAGGTGAGGAATTAAAGGCTTTTAAGCGCGAGGTCAATAATATTGACTTTGCGAACACAAATGCAGAGAACCAGGTCAACGATATTGACTTAGTTAAAACGGAAGATATGAACCAGGTCAATAATATTGACCTGGTCGACAAACGCGCATCACATCTATACCTTTGGACAGAACGCGGAGCAAATCGTCATTGCAAAATTCTTGACACCGACAAGGCGTGGGAGCAATTCGACAACTTGGAAGAAACATATTTTCGAGTAAAGGAACAGCGCCCTGCTTGCATTGAAGATGTCCTTATACAGAGCTTGCAAGAGATGAAAGAAGTAAAACAACAAATACAAGCAACCAACAAGCGCCTTGACGGTATTTCGGACATTGTAGCTCTTGACACGCATTCATGGCGTGAGGACGCAAGAAGATTAATCGTTAAGATTGCGCAGGCTATCGGCGGAAATGAATACATAAAAGACGTTAATGCAGAAGTGTTTAGACTTGTAGAGCTTAGAGGTGCAACACGACTAAGCATAAGACTTACCAATATGCGCAGACGTATGGCAGACAACGGTGTTTGCAAATCAAAACGCGATAGACTGAACAAAGTGGATGTAATCGCAGAAGATAAGAAACTTATTGAGATTTACGTTGCAATCGTCAAGGAAATGGCTATTAAATACGGCGTAGATACGGTTGCATAAGAAAGGGGTTAAAAATTATGTTAAGACACAAATTTATGAATGAGAGAACAGTTGCCTTTGACGACAAGGTATATAACGATTTAGAGTTACTTGCTGATGTTACAGGCAGAACTCGTGAAGAACTTATACATACAGCGGCAATCGACTTGATTAAGGAAAATAAAGAGTATTTTACCGAGTATATCCTTGTAGATTATTTGGGGGACTTCTTGGACGGCAATGCGGAGAAGGAGAGTTGCAAGGTTGCAGGTGTTAAGGTCGATTTGGGATATGACGAAGATGATAATTATACGATGTATTTCAGCGTGAAAGATACCAACGGAAAAACGATTGAAGAAGAGTATCGTGATTATGACGATATAGACGCTTTAATTGATTTTCTACGTCAATTATCTTATAAAATTGACCGCGATAGCGAAGATGTGAAGAACTACCTTAAGCAAAGAATGGACTACCGTTAAAACGGCGTAGGAGGAATTGTGATGTTAAGTAGAGAAGAAATAATTAAATATATAACTAAATGTGTTGATTGTGCTATGCCGATTTTGCAAGATGAAAACGGTCTTGATGTTTCAAGAGGTTATAGCTTTATGTTGGATAAAGACAAAAAGGCTAAGGTAAATATAGTTTTTGAAAATCGTATATAGATTATAGCGTTAAAGCACCTTTCGGGGTGCTTTTTTCGTACAAAAAATGAGGTGACACAATGTACAGACGAATACCACCATAGCACGCTTACGGCGTGTTTTTTTAATGAAATCCCAATCAATTACGATTTAGAAAGGAATGATAAAATGAAATTAAATTTTAATTTTAGCGGAAAAACGCTGTTAAAGGATTGGTGGAAGATTGTTCGTGATAATTTCACGGCAATTCAAACCGACCACAACACACTGTCCGACAAATTGGACACAGAAATAACGCAACGCACCAACGCTGATGTAGGTTTGGCAGACAAAATCACCGCCGAAACCAAGGCGAGGGAAAGTGCGGATAGTTCGTTAAGCAGTCGCATAAGCAAAGAAGTGACAATACGACAGGCGGCGGATAATGAACTGCAACGTAATATTGACAGTGAAATCACCGAAAGACAGAAGGCAGATACCAATATTTCAAATTCAGTGAAAGCCGAAGAATCAGCAAGAAAAAGTGCTGACAAAGAATTGAAAGCACGTATTGATGAAATCAATGCGAACACCGAAACAACTATACTGTTTGGCGAGAAAAAGCAACATACAGTAAAATTTGTTGCACCGAGTAAGCCTACACTATATTTTGACGGACAACAAGAATATGATGGCGAGAGTATGACGGTTGATATTACACTGAAAGACGCGTTTTACATTGACGGGAAACAGATTGCTGGAACGTTTTCAGAACCGTGTATAAATGTACCGATAGACGGTGTTTATATTGTTGTTCGCTATGATTTTAGTAATAATATGTGTAGTATATCATCAAATTCTACATCTGTACCGTCGGCAATTTCGGGTGATGTATGGACATTTACATTGTATCATATTAACGATATAAATTTAGAAATGAAGATAGACAGCGAATCGCCGACAGGGGAAAGATATGAATTTATATCGGCGGCGGTTGATTATGTCATAGAAAACGAAAATGCCACAGGCGACAGTTATTTCATAACCAATACATACGAACGTGTTCGTACATTGGCAGATTTGGCAACTGTCAATAAAAATTCATTTATTGACGCTGTAAATGAAAATGCAAAAAATATTACAGACGTCACCCAAAATCAAATATTTGTTGTGTGTGACGGCGACCACGACGAATTAAAAATACAGGCGGCGTTGTCGAGAGCCACACGAGGCACGGTAGTATATATCATGGGTGATTGTGTACTGACTAACGAAAACACACAGGACAGTGGGCTTGTTTCGGGGTTCGGTCATTATAATGCTATATTAAATGTAGGTATACGAGTTACATTAGACGGTACTTACTGTAGTTCAATTACGTTTAAAAATACCAATCCTGCCGCACGTCAAGTTATATTCTTCTTGGGTATTATGGCGAAGTTAAAAAATATAAATTTCCAAGAGGATAATACCACCTGTACTCAAACATCTGTTAATCCTATGATTTTATTTGGCAATAGTAACGCAATCGTTGATAATTGTGTATTAGGCGAAGTATATGATGTAAATCAAGATGATAGTACCGTTGGTAATATCATTATGTGCAGTGGTTCAAAATTTACAAACAACGTCATTGACAGTTGGGGTTTAAAAACTAAAACTAATACTGGTAGCTGTATGAAATTTTCGGGTGTTTTTGTAGATAATAATAAATTTACAAATATATGGACTACCGACAATTCAGAGTCGGGATATTTAATGTCTGTATTATCATCGACATTTATAAACAATGTATTTGAAGATAACACCGTACCGCAAGGGGAAATATATTTCAGCGGTAACAAAAGTCTTTGTTATCATAATATTTTCAATAGTAGTGATATCGGGAATATTACACTGGCAGGCAATACAGCCAATAATGTATTTATTTCGTTAGATTTGAACGAGCGTATAGCAGTCAGATTGAGAAGTATCTGTAATGACAATACATTCTTGGGCTTAAAGGTAAAAGAAGGTGATTGCGCTTTTGATTTGGGTATAGAATCAACATTCGCAAACAATTATATTAAAAATCTGTCTATTATAACAACTGATAGTACAGAAGGTAAAGAATATAATATCCTTTATGCAAACAAGGCATTTTGTCGTGATAATGTGATTCTATTATCTGCGGCAACAAACGCATTAGAAAATCTGTACGTTATCGAAGCTAACGCTTCGTCGGTTGTAACGGGCAATGTCACAAGTGCAAGCTCAATAGGTCGACTGGACGAAGGTTGTGTGGCTGAAGGTAATACGGTTGCGTGGAGTTAAGGGGGTCGAATATGTACAAATTTTATAGTAAAAACGGAACAGCACAATTTTATGAACGTGGTGTTAAAATTGACGGCACGGTGTACGGAATACAAAAAGATAGCGACATATTACGTATAAAACGCGGGATTGTCAATGATAAATTCGCCGAAACTGACGACAATTTCGATATGGACACAGAAATTGCAAAAATTCAGCATACGAGCATCACATTTAAACAGCCGACATCAGAACAGCTGTCACAGATACAGGCGAAAACATACAACAGTATGACAGAATTAAAACAGCACGTTCAGTCCGTTATGAACGGTGACGAAATGTCGCAGGACGAAATAAACGCAATGCTGATGTTACAGATTGCGGAACTGAAAGCAGGTGTTGACGGTGAATAAAACATTGATACGTAAATACTATCAAATGGGTATTTACAAAGAGAAACACCTTGACATATTCGTCAAGTCGGGAGATATAACAGAGCAAGACAAAAAAGAAATTATGGAGGGCTGATATGGAGGCAGAAAACGAAAAAGAAGTGTGGGAGCGTCTGACTGCCGTAGAGCAGTCCACCAAATCGGCGCACCATAGACTGGATAGCCTTGACCGATTGACTGAAAGTGTGCATATTTTAGCGACTGAAACTAAGGCTATGAGGGAGGACGTTTCGGATATTACATCACGAGTTGACGAGATAGAGAAACGTCCGACTAAACGATATGAAACAGTTGTAGGTGCAATAATTACAGTATTAGTTGGTGCTGTAATAGGGTACGTTGTAAAAATGTTAGGATTTTGAGGAGGTAATGAATTATGAAAGAATGGTTTAAATGTGCAGGTATTCGTGCAATAAAAACAGTAGCACAAACAGCAGTTGCCACTATTGGTACTGCTATTGCTATGGGAGACGTAAATTGGGTATTGGTAGGTAGTGCATCTGCACTTGCAGGAATACTTTCTCTGCTAACATCTATTGCAGGTCTTCCTGAAATCCAAGAAAAGAATTGAGGGGATACATATGCGAACAATAAATGATGGATTTCCAATCAAACAGTTCAATGGTATTGACAATGGTATTGACATTGATACGTCAATACAGTCATCATCGGCAAACTATTACACATACAGTAGTCGTTTGGTGAAGTTTATTGTAATTCACTACACCGGAAACAAGAAGGACACCGCAAAAGCAAATGCAACATATTTTCATAATGGTTCACGAGGTGCATCGGCACATTTGTTTACTGATGATGATAGTTGTTATCAATCAGTCGCATTGAATAATGCCGCATGGGCGGTGGGCGGCACAAAGGTGTATAAACATGCCGAATGCCGCAACATAAACAGCATATCCATTGAAATGTGTTGTAGCGGTAATTCTATTGTGTCAGAAAAAACAATCAACAATACCGCATATTTGTGCGCTGAATTGTGTAAATACATAGGTATTACGGCAGATACCGTTGATATATTTGTTTTGCGCCACTATGACGTGTGGGACAAACAGTGTCCGGCACAGTGGGCGACCGAAAACAATTCAGGATGGATTGCATTCAAAGAAAAAGTAAAAGCGGTTTTACGAAACAAGGAGGGACTGACAATGGAGCAGTACAATGAATTAAAAAATCTAATAGAGAAACAGGCGGCGGCTATTTCAGCACTACAAATAGAAAACAAGGAGTTAAAAGCCGTAGTGCAAAGTACAATGGTGTATGACTATAACGATGGCAACATGCCATCGTGGGCAAGAGCGGCAGTACAAGCCGCGCAAGATTACGGCGCATTGGTCGGTGACGAGCAAGGGAGATTGGGACTATCTTATAAGGACCTACGAACAATTTGTAGAGAGTACAGATGTGGTATGTATGATAAGTAGTTTTGAGGGTGGTGTAATGCCACCCTTATTTTTTTCGGCAATTTACAATTTATTTACAAAACATCAAACAATATTGTAATTTAGTGGCATATGTTGTATTATATAACATAGGATAAGAAAGGACTAAGATATAACTATGTATACAATTACGCAAGACAAAAAGAATATTGACGGAGTAGTAAAGACCACATACGGCATTAAGTGTGACGAAGTGTCTGTCAAAGATGTGTCGCCGAATAAGGAAGAAGTGACGGAGCTAATAGACAGGTTGAACCAGTACGGATTGTCACCCTGTCATTTGCAAGATGTGATTGAAGATTTTATTTAAAAAGAAATATAAATATCAATTTCTATTATAATCAAAGCTGACTATATTTCTGACTACCATACTGTTAATTTTAATGATTTTTAATGGAGAGTTGTGGATATATATAAACGTTATAAACCACATAAAACCTATATATTTTGAGCATTATCAAAGGTGTACGGTAAGCTTGAAATCTTGACAGAAAATCATATACATTATATAATAATGTATATGATTTTTTTGTGGAGAAAAACAGATGAAAAGCAACAGGTTTTTAAAGAAAGGTTACACGACTGGTAGCTGTGCTGCGGCGGCGGCAAAAGCGGCGGTTATGACTATGTTAAATGACGAAATAGTCATAACAACTCAAATTACACTTCCCAAAGGTGAGAGCATAAGTATTGACATAACCGACACGCAAATTGACGGTGACAGTGTCACTTGCACAGTTAAAAAGTACAGCGGTGGCGATCCCGACATAACCAACGGTATACTTGTTTGTGCAACTGTCAGAAAAAATAGTGGCGGTATAAAAATTGACGGCGGTGTGGGCGTAGGTCGCGTGACTCGTAACGGACTTGATCAACCTGTCGGAAATGCCGCGATAAACAGTGTTCCGCGTCAAATGATTAGAAACAGTATAAATGAGATTTGCGGTGATTATGACGGCGGTTTTGATGTGATTATTTCCGTGCCGAACGGCGAAGAAATCGCGAAAAAGACGTTTAATTCAAGACTCGGTATTGAGGGTGGAATTTCGATTTTGGGTACAAGCGGAATTGTTGAGCCTATGAGCGAAAAGGCACTTTTGGACACGATTTTTCTTGAACTCAATACACGAAAAAGTGCCGGCGACAGTATTGCGGTGCTTGTGCCGGGCAATTACGGCGAGGATTTTGCTAAAAAAACTTTTGGTATAAAAAATACCGTTCAGTGCAGTAATTATATTGGTGACGCGATAGATTATGCGTCCGATTTGGGTTTTTCGGATATACTGATAATTTCGCATATGGGTAAACTTGTTAAGCTTGGCAGCGGAATTATGAATACTCATTCAAAATCTGCGGACGGCAGAATGGAAACGCTTTCGTTATGTGCGGCTTTGGCCGGTGTGGAGAATTTTGCGGATATTCTCGATTGTGTGACGACCGATGAGGCTTATGAAATTATTGAGGACACTAAAACTATTGATATATTGATGAAAAGAATTGATAAATACCTAAAGCACAGAAGTGATGTCAATATCGGTGCAATAATGTTTTTGAATAAACAGGGAATTATCGGAAAAACTGCTGATGTCGACGGTATTTTGGAAAGGATATAAAATGGTACATTTTGTTGGAGCTGGCAGCGGTGCAGCCGATCTTATAACTATACGGGGAAAAAAACTTTTGGAAAATGCAGATATTATTATTTATGCCGGTTCGCTTGTTAATCCCGAGCTTTTGGAATATGCAAAAGACAGTGCTGAAATTTATAACAGTGCAAAAATGAATCTTGATGAAGTTATTGACGTAATGAAACAGGGGGACACTAAAAACATTGTGCGTTTGCATACGGGTGATCCGTGTGTTTACGGTGCAATTCGTGAACAAATGGACAGGCTTGATAAACTTGGAATTGAATATGATGTTTGCCCCGGTGTAAGCTCGTTTTGCGGTGCGGCGGCGGCTTTGAAGGCGGAATATACGTTGCCTGATGTATCGCAAACCGTCATAATAACGCGTATGGAGGGCAGAACTCCTGTGCCTCCGAAAGAAAAAATACATTTGCTTGCGTCACATAATGCGACAATGGTGATATTTTTATCAACAGGTTTATTAAAGGAATTGTCGGCTGAACTTGTAAAAGGCGGTTACAGTGAAAATACACCTGCGGCGATAGTTTACAAGGCTACTTGGAAAGACGAAAAAGTTATGCGTTGCACAGTGGGGACACTAAATAAAACAGCAGAGAAAAACGGTATAAAAAAGACCGCACTTATAACAGTCGGTGATTTTCTCGGCGATGATTATTCACTGTCGAAACTTTACGATAAGACATTTACAACCGAATTCAGAAAGGGCGTGACGGAATGAAAATTGCGTCAATAGCTTTTACGGAAAACGGTGCGAAAATCGTAAAAATGCTCGTGCGTGAAATTGGCGTAAAAGGCTACGTTTTTGAAAAATATAAGACTGACGGCTTGGAAACATTTAATAATGTTTCGTCACTTGTCAGAGATATTTTCAAGAAATATAATGCGATTGTGTTTGTCGGCGCGTGCGGAATTGCGGTGCGTTCGATAGCTCCGTATGTCAAGGATAAAGCCAAAGATCCGGCAGTTGTGGTGGTTGATGAAAAAGGAAATTTTGCGATACCGATTTTGTCCGGACATATAGGCGGTGCGAATGATTTGGCGGAGAAAATCGCCGCATTGACAAGCGGAGTGGCGGTTATAACTACGGCAACCGATATTAACAAAAAATTCTCTGTTGACACATTTGCGGTAAGAAATAATTTGCATATCGGGGACACTAAACTTATAAAGGAAATATCGTCACGGATTTTGAACGACAAAAAAGTCGGATTGTATACCGATTACGAATTAAAAAACGTTCCCGATTGTTTTGAAGAAAGCAATGAAGTCGGAATTTGCATAAGTGATGACGATAAAAAGCCGTTTAGAACTACGCTTAATTTAATGCCGAAAAATGTTGTACTCGGAATCGGTTGCAGAAAAGGCTGCGAAACTGTCGAAGAAAGTATATTGGCATTTTTAAAAGTGAACGGAGTGTCGGTTTACTCGCTTTTTGCGGTTGCGACGGTGGATATAAAGAAAAATGAAAAGGGCATTGTTGAATTTTGTGAAAAATTCGATATACCGCTTTTGACGTTTTCGGCTGAAACTTTGGCGGCGGTTGAGGGAGAATTTACAGCGTCCGAATTTGTGAAAAAGACTGTCGGAGTCGACAATGTGTGCGAAAGAGCGGTTTGTGCGGTCGGTGCGAAAATAACAGAAAAAAAGACGGCTTTAAACGGTACGGCTTTGGCACTCGGAAGAATAAATACGGAAATTGATTTTTTGAAAGGTTAAGTTTGAATGAAAATTTATGTTGTTGGAATAGGCGCAGGAAGTGCTGACGGAATGACTTTTGAGGCGAGAAATGTGCTTGAAAAAGCCGATGTGATTGTCGGATATACGGTGTATGCCGAGCTTGTGAAAAAGCTGTTTCCTGAAAAAGAATATTTCGTTTCGGCGATGAAACAGGAGGCGGAGCGCTGCAGAAAAGCGGTTGAAATGGCGGCTGACGGCAGAAATGTTGCAGTTGTTTGCAGCGGTGATGCAGGAGTTTACGGTATGGCGTCACTTGTGTATGAAATTGCGGCAGACTATGAAAATGTTGAAGTGAGCGTTGTGGCAGGCGTGTCGGCAATGCTTAGCGGCGGTGCACTGGTGGGAGCACCGTTGGGACACGATTTTGCGGTTATAAGCCTTAGCGATTTGCTCACCCCTTGGGAGAAAATCGAAAAACGTCTTGAATGTGCGTCGGCGGCTGATTTCGCGATATGTCTGTACAATCCGTCAAGTAAAAAACGTCACGATTATTTAATGCGCGCGTGTGACATAATGCTGAAACACAAAAACGGTGATACGGTGTGTGCCGTTGCAAAAAATATCGGTCGTGACGGTGAGGAATATGCGATTATGAGCCTTGCCGAACTTAGAAATTACAGCGCGGATATGTTTACGACTGTGTTTATCGGCAATTCTATGACGAAAAATATCGGCGGAAAAATGGTTACACCGAGAGGGTATAAAAATGTATGATGTAGTATTGTTTGGCGGTACGGACGAGGGACACAAAATCGCCGACTTTTTGAGTGAGCAAAAAGTCAGTTGCATTGTGTGCGTTGCAACGGAATACGGTGCGGAATTGCTTGATATGAAAAATGTGCGCGTCGGAAGAATGACGGCGGAAGAAATGGCTGATTTTTTTGACGAAAACAGTGTTAGATTGGTCATTGACGCAACTCATCCTTACGCCGAATTTGTGACAGAAAACATAAAAAAAGCGTGTAAAGTGAAGTATATAAGGGTTGTGCGTGAGGACGTTCAGGCAGACGGGACGTATTTTGAAAATATCAAAGCAGCCGCAGAATACCTTGAAAAAACAACAGGAAACATACTTATAACGACCGGTTCAAAGGAAATTGCAAAGTTTTCGGTTGTTGCGGACAGAGCGTTTGCACGCGTACTGCCGTCGGAGGAATCGCTGGAACTGTGTAAAAATGCAGGTTTCAAGATGAAAAATATTATTTGTATGCAAGGACCGTTTTCAAAAGCGTTTAACAGTGCGTTAATTCGTGAGCTTGACATTAAGTATCTTGTTACAAAATGTACGGGAAAAAACGGCGGTTTTATGGAAAAAACAGAGGCGGCAAAGGAAAATGGCGTTGAGTGTATTATAATTAAAAGACCGACCGATGAAAGCGGAATGACGGTTTCGGAGGTTGAAAAAATGATTTTGGAGTGGTTGTAATATGAACATTTTTATAGTCGGTGTCGGAATGGGGGACACTAAATATTTGACAAAAATTGCAGAAGAAAAAATAAAAAATGCTGATATTATAATCGGTGCAAAACGTGTTGCCGAGCCTTATGTCAACGAGAAAAAAGTTTTTTTTGAGTATGAAACGGATAAAATTAAAAAGATTTTAGAAGAAAATAAGTGTGAAAATGCAGTAATACTTTTTTCGGGCGATACGTCATTTTTCAGCGGTGCGAAAAAATTAAAAGAAGAATTTCCTAATGCCGAAATTTTTGCAGGTATAAGTTGCGTATCGTATTTTTGTGCTAAAATCGGTATGTCGTATGACGACATGAACATTGTAAGTATGCACGGCAGAAATTGCAATATTGTGAGTGAAGTCAGAGAGAATGAGAAAACATTTGTGCTTTTGGGTGAAAATCCTTGCGATAAGTTGTGCCGATACGGTTTTGAAAATGCCAAAGTTTATATCGGAGAAAATTTGTCATATGAAAACGAAAAAATACTTCATGGAAAAGCAAAAGATTTTAGGGACACTAAATTAGCTTCGCTCAGTGTGGCGGTAATAATCAATAATGAATATGACAAATGCACAAAAATCGGAATTAACGACAGCGAATTTGTGACAGGCAACGCACCTATGACAAAAAGCGAAGTGAGAGCGGTAAGCATATCAAAGCTTGAAATCAAATATGACGATATATGTTACGATATAGGTGCGGGAACAGGCTCGGTAAGCATTGAAATGGCTCTGCTATGCGGAAAAGGCAAGGTATATGCGATTGAAAAAAAAGCGGAGGCGGCTGAATTGATAAAACAAAATGCACTCAAATTTCATGCCGATAATATTGAAATAATTTGTGCGGACGCACCGAACGGTATGGACGGATTACCGAAAGCGGACAAGGTTTTTATAGGCGGTTCATCGGGGAATTTGTATGAAATAATAGAAAAGTGCGATTGCAAAAAAGTGGTCGTGAACGCAATAACTCTTGAAACTTTATCGCTTGCACAAGAAAGTTTTGAAAAACTCGGGTATGAATATTCGGTGACGCAAATCTGTGCGTCAAGAGGAAGAAAGGTCGGCGGATACAATATGATGACGGCACAAAATCCCGTTTTCATAATCTGCGGTGAAAAATTATGAGAAGAATTATGATTGCCGGCACAAACAGCGGCTGCGGAAAAACAACTGTGACTTGTGCGGTGCTTCAAGCACTTGTAAACAGAAAAATTAATGTTTCGTCTTTTAAATGCGGTCCGGATTATATTGACCCGATGTTTCACAAAACGGTTATCGGAACGGCGGCATACAACCTTGACACATACCTTATGAGCAATGATACTGTGAATTATTTGCTGAATAAAAACAGCGGTGATATTGCGGTTATTGAGGGCGTTATGGGCTTTTATGACGGCTTTTCTTTTACGGAAAAGGGAAGTACGCACGAGCTTTCGGAGATTACCGATACAGATGTTATTCTTGTTGTAAACTGCCGTGGTATGAGCCTGTCCGCAATGGCTTTGGTGAAAGGGTTTAAGGAGTTTAGGAAAAATAATATTAAGGGTTTTATTTTTAATAATCTGTCCGAGAAACTGTACGGTAATTTGTCGGAAGAATGTCGAAAAATCGGCTTAATTCCTTTAGGTTTTTTGCCGAACATCAAAGATGTGCAGATAAGCAGCAGGCATTTGGGACTGGTCACCGCAGGGGAAATTGACGGTATAAAGGACAAGATGAATTTACTTGCCGATTACGCCGAAAAATACATTGACATAGACAAGATTTTAGAAATATCAGAAAACGATAGGGACACTAAATTTACATCACTTGAAATTACAAAAAAATATAACGTAAAAATTGCGGTTGCGTATGACAGAGCGTTTTGTTTTTATTATGAGGATAATCTTAATTTACTCAGTGAAATGGGTGCGGAGATTGTTAAGTTCAGTCCGCTTGAAAATGAGAGCGTACCGCAGTGCGACGGATTGATTTTGGGAGGCGGTTATCCCGAACTGTATGCGGATATTCTTGAGAAAAATACGGGGACACTGAATTCGGTTAAAGAGTGTGTTGAAAGCGGTGTGCCGTGTATTGCGGAATGCGGAGGGTTTATGTATCTTCACGAGATTATGGAGGATAGCGATAAAAACGAACACGGTATGGTCGGCATAATCAAAGGAACATGCAGAAAAACAGACCGTTCGCAACGCTTCGGATATATGGAAATGACGGCAAACAGAGATAATATTTTATGCAAAAAAGGCGATAAAATCCGTGCGAGAGAGTTTCATTATTTTGACAGTGACTGTAACGGAAACGGTTTTACGGCTGTGAAAAATGACAGACAGTGGGAATGTGTGAATGTTGATAAAAACTTATTTGCAGGTTTTCCGCACTTGCACTTTTTTGCAAATATAAATTTTGCCGAAAACTTTATGAAAAGCTGTGAGGAATACAAATGTACAAAATCAGAAAATTAGATGAACAAGCAGTAGAAAATGCGGAAAAGAAATGGAACTCAATAGCAAAACCATTGCACAGTCTTGGTGTATTTGAGGAGATTGTAAAAAATATTGCGGGTATTCAAGGGACACAAAGCATAGACATAAAAAAGAGATGTGTACTTGTCATGTGTGCCGATAACGGCGTTGTGTGCGAGGGAGTAACTCAGACAGGGCAGGAAGTTACGGCGGTTGTGACGGAAAACTTCGCAAAGGGTGCAACAAGCGTGTGTGCTATGGCAAGAAATATCGGTGCGGACGTTGTACCGATTGACGTGGGAGTGGCGCGTGACGTTGACGGCGTGGTAAACAAAAAAATATCGTACGGCACAAAAAATATGTTACACGAAAAAGCAATGACGTATGAGCAAGCCAAAGAGGCGGTGCAAGTGGGAATTGACTGCGTAAAAGAACTTAGCGAAAAAGGCTATAAAATCATTGTGACCGGTGAAATGGGAATCGGAAACACGACTACAAGCTCGGCGGTTGCAAGCGTTTTGCTTGACAGAAAAGCAGAGGACGTAACCGGCAGAGGTGCAGGGCTGACAAGCGGTGCATTGGAGAGAAAAATTGAGGTTATAAAAAAGTCGATTGAGCTTCACAAACCTGATAAAAACGATATTTTTGACGTGATTTCAAAGGTCGGCGGTTATGATATTGCCGCTTTGACGGGGGCGTTTATCGGCGGTGCTATGTACGGCGCTGCAATGGTTATTGACGGATTTATTTCGTCGGTGGCGGCACTTTGTGCGGAAAAGTTATGTCCGAAATGCAGTGATTTTATGATTGCGTCACACGTTTCAAAAGAAAGCTGTACGGCTGATATTTTGAAAATACTCGGCAAGAAAGCACCGATAAATGCGGATATGTGCTTGGGCGAGGGAACAGGCGGAATGGTTATGCTTACCGCACTTGATACCGCACTTTGCGTATATAACGAAATGTCTACTTTTGACGATATTAACGTTGAAAGCTATAAGGAGCTTAAATAATGTTTATACTTGTAACAGGCGGAAGCGGAAGCGGAAAGTCTGAATTTGCCGAAAATATTGCAATGAAATTGGACGGTAAAATGCTGTATGTTGCAACGATGAAACCATATGATGACGAATGTTTAAAACGTATCGAACGTCACAGAAAAATGCGTGACGGCAAAGGATTTAGAACGGTTGAATGTTATACTGATTTATCCGAAATAACGGAAAGTGCCGATACAATTCTTTTGGAATGTATGTCGAATTTGACCGCAAACGTGATGTTTTCGGATGATAATGAAAATGCTTTTGAAAAAATTGTCGGCGGAATTTTGAATTTAAAGAGTGAAAATATTGTTATTGTCACAAATGAAATATCTTCGGACGGCATTGAATATGACGGGGACACTAAAATGTATATCAGCCTTTTAGGCAGAATAAACAGTGCATTGTCAAAACGTGCCGATAAAGTGTATGAGGTCGTTTACGGAATACCGATTGAAATTAAAAGGGGACAGTAAAATGAACATAATTAAATCAATATGCGTAGCATTTTCGATGTATTCAAAAATTCCTATGCCGAGAGTGGAATGGAACGAAAAAAATATGAAATACGCAATGTGCTTTTTTCCGCTTGTCGGTGCAGTAATCGGCGGACTTATGTTACTTGTACGATTTCTGTGCGGTAGATTTGGTTTTAACACAAGCGTTTATGCGGTTGTGATGACAGCTTTGCCGGTGCTTGTTTCGGGCGGAATACATACGGACGGATTTATTGACACCGTTGATGCACTTTCGTCATACGGTGACAAAGAGAAAAAACTCGAAATTTTAAAAGATCCGCATACGGGCGCATTTGCGATAATCGGTGCGGTAATGTATTATCTGTTGTTTTTCGGATTTATGACGGAGATATGGGATATAAAAGCTACCATAGCGGTGAGTGTAGGCTTTGTTTTATCGCGTTCGCTGAGCGGATTGGCAATCGGCATTTTTAAATGTGCAAAAAACAGCGGACTTCTTTACACATTTAAGAGTGCTGCACACAAAAAAACGATTGTGACTGTTATGATTTTGTATATTGCTTTGTGCGTTGCGATGCTTTGTTTTACGGGCGTGTACGGACTGGGTACGATATGCGCGGCGGTGATTTCGTTTTTGTGGTACAGACACGTTGCATACAGTAAATTCGGCGGAATAACAGGCGATATTGCGGGATATTTTGTATGTATATGCGAGGTTTTGTGTGTGATTGTCGGAGGTGTATTATGCGTTTTGTTATAGGCGGTGCGAACGGCGGAAAGCGTGATTTTGTAAGAGAAAATTACGGTATTGATGAAATTTTAATTGCCGATTATGACAGTGTTTTGACTGCAAAGGCGGTTTATGGTTTTCATATTTTTATAAAAAAATTGATGGCTGACGGCAAGGATATTGTTGCGGTTATTGACGAGATTTTGGAGAAAAATCACGATATAACGATTATTTCAACCGAAATCGGTTACGGCGTTGTTCCTATGGATAAAGGTGACAGAGAATGGCGCGAAACAGTCGGAAGAACGTGCTGTTATATCGCGAAAAAAGCGGACGAAGTCGTGCGAGTTGTATGCGGAGTGGGGAACAGAATTAAATGAAGATAATACTTATACGTCACGGTATGACGGAGGGAAATTTAAAGCGAAGATATATTGGAACAACGGACGAAGATTTGATAAATACCGACTGTCTGAAAGGCGATTATCCTAAGTGCGAAAGGGTTGTCGCAAGTCCGTTAAAGAGGTGTATTCAAACGGCGGAATATATATATCCGAATGTGGATATTGAAATTTGTGATAAGCTCAAGGAATGTGATTTCGGCGATTTTGAGAATAAATCATACGAGGATTTAAAGGACAATCCCGATTATCAAAAGTGGCTTGACAGCAACGGTGAATTGCCGTTTCCGAACGGCGAGACACACGAAGATTTTAAAAATCGCTGCAAAGACGGATTTTTTGAGAGCCTTACGGAGCGTGACACGGCGTTTGTAATTCACGGCGGAAGTATTATGGCGATTATGCAGAAACTTTTTGGCGGTAATTTTTATGATTATCAGGTCAAAAACGGCTGCGGATATGAATTTGAAATGAGAAACGGAGAGATAGTTGATGATTATAGCCCAATCGGCTGCGGTTAGTATAGGTTTTGTGCTTGACGCAATATTCGGCGACCCCGATTTTAAACTGCACCCAATTCGACTTATAGGTTATTTGATTTCGTTTTTGGAAAAGGTTATGAGAAGAATTTTCACGAAAAACGAAAGGCTCGGCGGTGCGGTTATGGCGATATGCGTGCTTATTATATGCGGCGGTGTACCGTTTGCGATTTTGTTTTTTGCGTACAGATTAAATTACTTTTTCGGTATTGCGATTGAAAGCGTTATATGCTATTTTATGCTTGCGGCGAAGTCATTGAAACAAGCAGGTATGAGTGTGTATAAACTGCTCAAAAACGGTGACGTTGACGGCGCACGAAAAAGCGTTTCTATGATTGTCGGACGTGATACGGAAAGTCTTGACGACATTGGGATAACGAAAGCGGCTGTTGAAACAGTTGCGGAAAATACGTCTGACGGAGTTATTGCACCGCTCATATATATGGCAATCGGCGGCGGTGTGTTGGGTTGTATTTACAAGGCGATTAACACGATGGATTCAATGGTCGGTTACAAGAACGAAAGGTACATAAATTTCGGCAGATTTGCCGCAAAGCTTGACGATATTGCAAATTATATACCGTCAAGAATTTCGGCATATTTGATGATTTTTGCGTCAAAAATTATGGGCTGCAATTCACGCAATGCGTACAGAATTTTTAAACGCGATTCACGCAATCACGCAAGCCCGAACTCGGCTCAGACGGAGTCGGTCGTGGCTGGTGCGCTTGAAATTCAGCTTGCAGGTGACGCGTATTATTTCGGTAAGCTGTACAAAAAGCCGTTTATAGGCGATGGCATTAAGCCGATTAAATATGATAATATTGCAGATTCGATTAAACTTATGTATATGACGTCCGTAATTTCGGCGGTGCTGTTTGTCGGATTGAAAGTGGCGGTAGGTGTTGTATATGGTATATGAGCATGGCGGTGACATTTACAGAAATAAGGTGCGTCTTGACTTTTCGGTGAATACCAATCCGCTCGGAATGAGTGAAAACGTAAAAAAAGCGATTGCGGAAAATATCGAACAGTTCGGTATTTATCCTGACGCAATGTGTATAAATTTAAGAAATGCCATTGCGGAAAAAGAGCAGGTCGGCGTAGATAATGTGCTTTGCTCAAACGGTGCGGCAGAAATGATTTTTGCGGTCGTTCGTGCGGTTATGCCGAAAAAATCGCTTTTGTTGGCACCTACATTTTCAGAGTACGAGAGGGCATTAAAAAGCGTGGGTTCGCAAATTTACTATTATTATTTGAAAGAAGAAAATGATTTTGAACTGCAAGATGATTTTATTGATTATCTTGATGATATTGATATGGTTTTCATATGCAATCCGAATAATCCTGTCGGAAAAATTGCAGATAAAAAAAAGGCTCAACATATTGCGGAGGTTTGCGCTGAAAGGGAAATTGTGTGCGTGTTTGACGAGTGCTTTATGGACTTGTCGGACGGATATTCGATGAAAGAAAAAGTACCTGTTATCAAGGCTTTTACGAAAACTTACGCAATGGCAGGATTAAGGCTCGGTTATATGATTGCCGATACTGATTTTGTATGTGACGTGCAAAGGCAGCTGCCGATGTGGAATGTGTCGGCGGCGGCACAAATCGGCGGAATTACGGCGATTAATGATAATGATTATCTTGAAAAAGGTAAACAAATTATAAGAGAAGAACGTGAATTTTTAATGGGTGAGCTTAAAAATTTGGGCTTTAAAGTATTTAATTCGGACGTAAATTTTATTTTATTTAAAGGCAGTGTCGGACTTGACAAGTCACTTTTAAAGCGAGAAATACTGATAAGGAACTGCGGAAATTTTAACGGCCTTGATGAAGGCTTTTACAGAATTGCAGTTAAAAAACACGATGAAAACGCGGAATTTATAAGAGAGTTGGGTGATATATGTGGCTAAAGCGATTATGATACAGGGAACAATGTCCAATGCGGGAAAAAGCATTATTGCGGCGGCATTGTGCAGAATTTTTAAGCAGGACGGCTTTAAGACTGCGCCGTTTAAGTCGCAGAATATGGCGCTCAATTCGTATATCACTGACGAGGGACTTGAAATGGGGCGTGCACAGGTCGTACAGGCAGAGGCGGCAGGCGTAAAGCCGTCTGTTTTGATGAATCCGATTTTACTTAAACCTACCAACGATAAAGGCTCACAAGTTATTGTAAACGGTGAAGTTCAGGGCGATATGAATGCGGTGGACTACTTTAAATATAAGAAGAAACTTGTACCCTATATTGTGAAAGCGTATAACAAACTGTCGGAAATGTACGATATAATCGTTATTGAGGGGGCGGGAAGTCCTGCGGAAATAAATTTGAAACAGGACGATATTGTCAATATGGGCATGGCGAAAATGGCTGACGCACCTGTTCTGCTTGTCGGTGACATTGACAGGGGCGGTGTTTTTGCACAGCTTTACGGAACTGTTATGTTGCTTGATGATGAGGAAAAGTCGAGAATTAAGGGGACAATTATAAATAAATTTCGCGGTGACGTGGAAATCCTGCGTCCCGGACTTGATATGATTGAAAATCTTACGAATGTACCTGTTGTCGGAGTTGTTCCGTACGGTCATTTTATGATTGACGATGAGGACAGCCTGTCGGAACGTTTTGAAAATAAGACTGTAAATGTGATTGATATTGCGGTTGTACGTTTTCCGCGAATTTCAAACTTTACCGATTTTAACGTGTTTGAATGCATAGACGGTGTGTCGGTAAGGTATGTTAATAATGTGAGTGAAATCGGTAATCCCGATATGATTATACTTCCGGGAAGTAAAAATACTGTTGCCGACCTTTTATGGATGAGGGAAAACGGTATTGAGGCGGCGGTTAAAAAAAGTAAATGCCCTATTTTCGGTATATGTGGCGGTTATCAAATGCTTGGTGAAAAAATCACCGATACAGACGGTGTGGAAAACGGCGGAAGTGTTCGCGGTATGGGACTTTTGCCTATGGAAACGGAGTTTAAAACCGAAAAGACAAGAACGATAGTAAACGGTGTTTTTGAAAACATGACGGGGACACTAAAAAGCCTTAACGGCACTGAATTTGAGGGATATGAAATTCATATGGGTAAAAGTGAATTTAGTGTCCCTTGTATGACAAAGCTGTCAAACGGCAAGCAAGACGGAATTTCACAAGGCGACGTTTACGGAAGTTATGTACACGGCATATTTGATAAGTGTGCCGATAAAATTATCAAGTGTTTGTGTGACAAAAAGGGTATAGACAGTACAAAAATCAAGAGCATTGATATGGCAGAACTGAAAGAACGTGAATATGACAGGCTTGCCGATACGGTGCGTGAAAGTATTGATATGGACTTGATATACAAAATTATTAACAAAGAGGTGTAGAAAATGATACACATATATTGCGGTGACGGCAAAGGCAAAACGACCGCGTCAATCGGTCTTGCGGTGCGTTGCGGCGGTTACGGTAAAAAAGTGCTTTTTATGCAGTTTTTAAAAGGCTCGTATACGGGGGAACTTGAAGTTTTGGGTAAGTGTGAGAATATAAAGGTTATGCGCTGTGACAAAAACTACGGCTTTTTCAGAAGTATGTCCGACAGTGACAAAGAAAATATCGTGAAATGCCATAACGAAAATTTACAGTATGCACTTGATAATATGAATGAATTTGATATGATAGTGCTTGACGAGATTTTTGCGTCATATAATTATGATTTGGTTGATAAGGCGAGTGTGAGAAATATTGTTGAAAATTACGGCGGCGAGCTTGTTATGACGGGCAGAAACCCTGATGAATGGTTTTGTGAAAGAGCCGATTATATTTCTGAAATTAAAAAGATAAAGCACCCGTATGACAAGGGGATTGTTGCAAGAGAGGGGATAGAGTATTAATGGAATTTGAAAACGTATTGCCGTCAGAAATTGAAAAGAGGAGTTTTGAAATCATAGAGAGCGAACTTCCGCACGATATAGAAAAAACGATTAAACCGATTGTTAAACGTGTTATTCACACAACCGCCGATTTTGATTATCTTGATAATTTGTGTTTTTCGGAAAACGTGGTTGAGATTATAAAGAACGCGATAAAGAACGGTGCGGATATTGTAACCGATACGCAAATGGCACGTTCGGGAATAAACAAAAAACGTCTTGCGTCATACGGCGGAGAGGTACATTGTTTTATGTCCGACGAGGACGTTGCAAAAGCCGCAAAGGAACACGGCACTACAAGAGCCGTTGCGAGTATGGAAAAAGCGTCAAGACTTGAAAAAGACGTAATTTTTGCTGTGGGAAATGCACCGACCGCACTTATAGAACTTGATAAACTCATAAAGAATGGTAAAATCAATCCGATTGCGATAATCGGTGTACCTGTCGGCTTTGTGAATGTTGTACAGGCAAAAGAATTGATTATGACATCGGGTGTGCCGTATATAGTCGCAAGAGGCAGAAAAGGCGGCTCAAATGTGGCCGCCGCAATCTGTAATGCAATTATTTATGATTTAAAAACCGATTGATTTAAGACTGTTTTTAAGTGTTTTGGCACTATTATGCAGTCCTTGAAGTTCGGTTTCGTTAAAAGGGACGTCAAGTATGCGTTCAACACCGTAACCGGAAACCTGTGTCGGAACACTGAGCGAAATATTTTCAATTCCGTATTCGCCGTTTAAGACGCTTGAGATGGTGAGAACAGAATTTTCACCGCCGGAAATACATTCGACAATTCGTGCAACTGCTGTCGCTATTGCGTAGTAGGTTGCACCTTTTTTTTGTATAATTTCGTATGCGGAGTTTTTAACTTCGTTGTACATCGCTTGTAAATCTTCATCTGTACACTTGCCGTAATGCTCAAAAAAACTTTTCATACTCATACCGGCAATGTTTGTAATGCTCCATGCCGCAACTTCACTGTCACCGTGTTCACCGATAATGTATGTGTGGCAGTAACGCGCGTCAATTCCCGTATGCTTGCTGATAAGATATTTCAGTCTTGAAGTGTCAAGGACCGTACCCGAGCCGATAACCTGTTGCTTCGGAAGTCCCGAAAGTTTATAGGTGACATATGTCAGAATATCGACAGGGTTTGTGACGGTAAGAAGTATTACGTCTGTCGGTGCGTACTTCATAACATTTTCAACTATACTTTTAAAAATTTCGGTATTTCGTTTTAACAGGTCAATTCGTGTTTCGCCGACTTTTTGGTTTACCCCTGCTGTTATAACGACTATATCGGCGCCGGCACAGTCTTTCCAATCTCCGCTGTAAACGCTTACAGGCTTTAGAAAAGATGTGCCGTGAGCCATATCAAGAGCGTCACCGTCGGCTTTGTCTTTGTTTACGTCAATCAATACAATTTCTCTGAAAAAACCGTCAAGCATTATTGTGTATGCGGTCGTAGAACCCACAAAACCAGCACCGACTACTACTATTTTTCCTCTTAACATAAAAATTTCCGCCTTTCGTTTTGTGTTATTATTTGCAAGTATGATTAATTATATTCGGATAATTTTGCTTTTCTTAATTTATAAGTATTTCGTAGCGGACGATCATCGGTCGTCCGAAATAAAACATATAGGAAAAAATTTTAATTTTTTTACTATATGAAAATGTTGACAAAACGACAATATAGGAGTAAGATAAGGACATTAAAAATCCTATATCCCATAGGAAAAGTATGAATAACAAAGGAGGCAACGATTATGAGAGAAAATTTGAACAGAAAAAGCATGGTATATAAAAAGATGTGTTGCCGAATGTGTATGGCTCAGAGGTGATAAAAAAATAAATTTTATATTATAGCGAGGTAATGAATTTATGAAAAAGAAAATTTTTAGTATATTATTAACATCAATTTTGGCGGTAACGGTACTTGCAGGCTGCGGAAACAGTGCAGACACAAGTACAGAAAAGTCGGTTACGATAACGAACGTATCATACGACCCTACAAGAGAATTATACAGTGCGTACAACGAACTTTTCGCAGAGCATTGGAAAGGGCAAACAGGACAGGACGTTGAAGTTATACAGTCACACGGCGGCAGCGGTAAGCAAGCACTTGAAGTTGCAAACGGAAACGAGGCAGACGTTGTAACGCTTGCGCTTGAATATGACGTAAAGGCAATACAAGACGCAGGACTTATAGAGGACGGCTGGATAAATGAATTTGACAAAGACAGTTCGCCTTACACTTCAACAATCGTATTCCTTGTAAGAAAAGGCAATCCGAAAAATATCAAGGATTGGGGCGACCTTGTTAAAGACGGCGTCGGAGTTATAACACCTAATCCGAAAACTTCAGGCGGTGCAAGATGGAATTACCTTGCGGCTTGGGCATATGCCGATAAACTTTACAACGGTGACGAAACACAGATTGAGGCATTTATAAAGAAGTTATACGAAAACGTGCTTGTACTTGATTCGGGAGCAAGAGGTGCTACAACATCATTTGTTGAAAACAATCAAGGCGATGTACTTATCGCTTGGGAAAATGAGGCGTTCCTATCGGTTCAGGAAAATCCCGATGAATATGAAATCGTAACGCCGAGCATAAGCATTTTGGCTCAGCCGTCTGTTGCGGTGGTTGATGATGTGGTTGACCAAAGAGGTACAAGAGATGTTGCAACGGAATATTTAAGTTATTTATATTCCGATGAGGCACAGAGAATTGCAGGCGACAATTTCTACCGTCCGTCAAACCCTGATATATTAAACGAATATGCAGATACATTTGACCTTAACATAAACCTTGTAACAATACAAGACTTCGGTGGTTGGGACGAAGTACAGAAAAAGCATTTTGATGACGGCGGAGTATTTGACCGCATTTATGAAAAAACAGATAAGTAAAGAAGGAATGTAAATGAAAGCAAAGAAGAAAAGAGTAATACCGGGTTTCGGACTTTCAATGGGCGTGACAATTACAATATTGAGCTTAGTTGTTCTTATACCGTTGGCGGCACTCGTGATTTACACATCAAGAATGCACCTGAGCGATATTATCGAAACAATTACACGTCCGCGTGTTCTTGCAAGTTTTAAGGTAACTTTCCTTACTTCGCTTATCGCATCAATAATAAATTCGATTATGGGCGTCATACTTGCCTGGGTGCTTGTAAGATATGATTTTCCGTTTAAACGTGTTCTTGACGGAATGATTGAAATTCCGTTCGCACTTCCGACAGCTGTTGCCGGTTTGGCTCTTACAAACCTTACAACAGAAGAAGGACTTATAGGAAAATTATTCACACCGTTCGGTATAAAAATAGCACATACAAGAATCGGAATTGTAGTGGCACTTATATTTATCGGCATACCGTTCGTTGTAAGAGCGGTACAGCCTGTACTTGAAAAGCTTGATCCGTCATATGAGGAGGCGGCAGGGGCACTTGGTGCAAACAGAGGAACGATATTTCGTAAAGTAATTTTACCCGAAATAATTCCTCCTGCACTTACAGGCTTTGGCTTGGCACTCGGAAGATGTATAGGAGAATACGGCAGTGTAATTTTTATAGCAGGCAACAAGCCTTATGAAACGGAAATAACACCGCTTATAATTATGTCGGAATTACAGGACTTTGACTATAACAGTGCAACGGCAATAGCACTTGTAATGCTTGCATTCTCATTTGCAATATTGTTCATTGTAAATCTTATTCAGGCGAGAAACACAAAAATATTAAAAGGAGGAAGATAGTATGCAGAAAAATGAAGGCAGTAAGGTTGTTAAATGGATATTGATTGCCGTCAGCGTATTATTCGCATTTGTATTCTTAATTCTTCCGCTTTATACGGTTATATCCGTTGCACTTCGTAACGGTGTAGGAAAATATTTTCAGTACATAACCGATAAAGATACGATAAGCGCGGTAAAGCTTACCGCAAAAGCAACTTTGTCGGCGCTTGTTGTAAACACATTCTTCGGACTGTTTGCGGCATGGTTCTTGACAATGTTCCGGTTTAAAGGCAAAAAGGTTTTGACAACGCTTATTGATATTCCGGTAACGGTTTCACCCGTTATAGCAGGTTTGATATTCATATTGGTATTCGGCAGACAAAGCGTGCTTTATCCTTATTTACAGCAAGCCGGTATAAAAGTAGTGTTTGCCGTACCGGGAATTATATTGGCAACGATATTTGTAACGTTTCCGTTTATATCAAGAGAAATTATACCGATACTTGAGGAACAGGGCACAGAGGAAGAAGCGGCGGCACTTATGGGTGCAAGCGGATTTACTATTTTCAGAAAAGTAACATTCCCTCATATAAAATGGGCATTGCTTTACGGAGTGGTACTCTGTACGGCAAGAGCGATGGGTGAATTCGGTGCGGTATCAGTCCTTTCGGGACATTTGAGAGGTAAAACGAATACGCTTCCGTTGCAGGTTGAAATACTTTTCGGCGACAATAAATATGTACCGGCATTTGCGGTAGCGTCAATACTTGTGATTTTGGCAGTGATTATTTTGATAATCAGAAGTATTGTTGAATACAAAGGAAAGAAGGCGGAATAGAGTGTACGTTGAATTAAAAAATATAAACAAAAACTTCGGCGATTATAAAGCGTCGGACAATGTCAACTTCGGCGTTGAAAAGGGTAAACTTATCGGTCTTTTAGGTCCGAGCGGCAGCGGTAAGACAACTATTCTGCGAATGATTGCGGGTCTTGAAACTCCAGACAGCGGCGATATTATAATCGACGGTGTGAGAGTAAACGACCTTGCGGCAAGCAAGAGAGGGATTGGCTTTGTATTTCAGAATTACGCACTGTTTCGGTATATGACGGTGTATGATAATATCGCATTCGGTCTTAGAGTTCAGAAAGCCGATAAAAAGAAGATAGACGAGAGAGTAAGAGAACTTATTAAACTTATAGGTCTTGAGGGGTTGGAAAAACGTTATCCGAGTCAGCTTTCGGGCGGTCAAAGACAGAGAGTGGCATTCGCAAGAGCGCTTGCACCTAATCCACAGCTTTTACTTCTTGACGAACCGTTTGCGGCGATTGACGCAAAGGTAAGAAAAGAGCTTAGAAGCTGGCTTAGAGAAATGATTGAAAAGCTTGGAGTTACAAGTATATTCGTAACCCACGACCAAGATGAGGCAATCGAAGTTGCAGACGAAATTATAATAACAAATAAGGGTAGAATTGAACAGACGGGAACACCTATTGAAATTTATCACAATCCGAAAACAGCATTTACAGCATCGTTTTTCGGAGAAACAACATTCGTTGATGATTATTTAAAGTTTCATAATTTTGAGCATATTGAAAATGTCGAAAAAGCAATCATAAGACCTGAATTTGTTAAAGTGACAAAGAAAAACGAAGTACAGAAATACAAAAGCTCCGCATCTCACGGAGTTGCGAAAAATGTATTGTTCAGAGGCGACAGTATAGAAGTAGTCGTAGACGTGGACGGTACGGAACTTAAAGCCAGACGCGGTCTTGACGAACAGGCGATTGAAGTCGGTGAAGAAGTTGACGTATTCTTGTACAGAATATTTGTTACGGTAGGTGATAAGGCATACTTGCTTGACAATAAATCAATTTCGGAGGATTCATTGGTAATCTGATAAAAGAGGTGTTTATATGACAAATATATTGAAAACCGAAAGATTAAAAACAGATATTTTAATTATAGGCGGCGGTACTGCCGGTTGCTATGCGGCGGTTACTGTCGCAGAACATTCCGACGCTAAGGTGCTTATATGTGAAAAGGCACATATAAAGAGAAGCGGCTGTCTTGCCGCAGGTGTCAATGCACTTAACGCATACATAACAGAGGGACGTGTTCCACAGGATTACGTTGATTATGCAAAAAAGGACGCGGACGGAATTGTAAGAGAAGATTTACTTCTTACAATGTCCGAAAAGCTGAATGAAGTCGTAGACAGGCTTGAAAAACTCGGACTTGTTATTTTGAAGGACGAAAACGGAAAGTATGTGACAAGAGGTAACAGAAACCTTAAAATCAACGGTGAAAATATAAAGCCTATTTTGGCAGAGGCGGCGTTGCAAAAAGAAAATGTATCGGTGCTTAATCGTGTAAATATTATTGATTATGCGGTTGAGGGTAACAGGATAAAGGGTGCATACGGTATAGGTATTGAAAACGATACGTTTTACATAATCGAAGCGAAAGCGGTTATAATCGCAACAGGCGGTGCGGCAGGTCTTTACAAGCCGAATAATCCCGGATTTTCACGTCATAAAATGTGGTATCCGCCGTTTAATACGGGTGCCGGATATGCAATGGGCATAAAAGCCGGTGCGGAAATGACGACATTTGAAATGCGGTTTATAGCACTTCGCTGTAAAGATACAATCGCCCCGACAGGTACTTTGGCACAAGGTGCGGGTGCAAAGCAAATAAATTCGCTCGGAGAGGTTTACGAAACAAAATACGGTCTTACAACCTCCGAGAGAGTGTACGGAACGGTGAATGAAAATATTGAGGGCAGAGGTCCTTGCTATCTTCGTACAGAGGGTATATCCCAAGAGGCAAGCGAGGATTTGAAAAAGGCTTATCTGAATATGGCACCGTCACAGACTCTTAAATGGATTGAAAGCGGCAAAAATCCGTCGGAGCAAAATGTTGAAATAGAGGGTACAGAGCCTTATATTGTAGGCGGTCACACCGCGAGCGGTTATTGGGTGGATACAAAGAGAAGGACTACCGTAAAAGGCTTGTATGCCGCAGGTGACGTTGCAGGCGGTTGTCCGCAGAAATACGTTACAGGTGCTTTGGCAGAGGGTGAAATTGCGGCACTTACCGCAATTTCTGAACTTGGCAAAATAAGTGCGATTGACGAAAGCGACATTGAACGTCACCTATCGGAAGTGACAGATTTCCTTTACGGAAACACTGACGGAACATTCACGACAGAACAGCTTGAAGAGGCAATGCAGACCGTTATGGATTCGTATGCAGGCGGTATCAAGACAAATTATCGCTTTAATGAAAAACAGCTTGACATAGCCGATACGAAAATCCGTCAAATCTATCAGCTTTCAGAAAAACTTCACGCAGAAGATTTTCAGGAGCTTATGTATATATACGAACTCCGTGAAAGACTTGTTGTTGCAAGAAGTGTTATAGCACATCTCAAAGCGAGAAAGGAAACACGCTGGCACAGTTTTGCGGAAAATCTTGATTATCCGAATAAGGATAACGAAAACTTTAACAAATACGTCAATTCACGTCTTAAAGACGGTGAAATAGAAATTATACTTCGTGACCTTGTGGAAGGGGGCAGAACATATGAGCATAATGATTGATAAAAGCAAATGTATAGGCTGCGGAAAATGCTGTATGGTATGTCCGGGAAGTCTTATAAAAAAGGACGGAGATAATAAAGCATTTATAAAGTACCCGAAAGATTGCTGGGGCTGTACTTCCTGTATCAAGGAATGTCCTATGCACGCAATATCGTTTTATCTCGGTGCGGATATAGGCGGTATGGGAAGTAAGGTACATACAGAGGAAAACGGCGATATTTTGAAATGGGTAATTGAAAAATATGACGGCACGGTTTCCGAAATAGACATAGACAGAAAAGAATCAAATAAGTATTAAGGGACACTAAAAGGAGGGACACTAAATGAGTGAATTATCACATCTTGATGAGCTTGAAGCAGAAGCAATATATATTATAAGAGAGGTGGCGGCAGAGTGTGAAAAGCCTGTAATGCTATACTCAATCGGTAAGGACAGTTCAGTAATGCTGCACCTTGCAATGAAGGCGTTTTATCCTGAAAAACCGCCATTCCCGTTTATGCACATAGACACAACTTGGAAGTTTAAGGATATGATTAAATTCCGTGACGATACCGCAAAGAAACTCGGTATTGAAATGATTGTGTATTCAAATGAGGAAGGTATAAAGCAAGGTATCAATCCGTTTGACCACGGTGCGGCTTATACTGATATAATGAAAACACAGGCATTAAAGCAGGCGCTTACAAAGTACGGCTTTACAGCGGCATTCGGCGGCGGCAGACGTGACGAAGAAAAATCGCGTGCAAAGGAAAGAATTTTCTCATTCAGAAATGAGGCACAGGCTTGGGACCCTAAAAATCAACGTCCTGAAATGTGGAAACTTTACAACACTAAGATTAACAAGGGCGAAAGTATGAGAGTATTCCCAATTTCAAACTGGACAGAAAAAGATATTTGGCAGTATATCAAGCGTGAAAAGATTGATATTGTACCGCTTTACTTCGCGGCAAAAAGACCTGTTGTTGAACGTGACGGTAATCTTATAATGGTTGATGACGACAGATTACCTCTAAAAGAGGGAGAAGTGCCTGAATACAAATCGGTAAGATTCAGAACACTTGGCTGTTATCCGCTTACAGGCGGTATAGAATCGACTGCCGATACGCTTGACGAAATTATTGAAGAAACACTAAGTGCGGTATCTTCCGAAAGAACTTCAAGAGTTATAGACAATGAGGCGGCAGGAAGCATGGAACGCAGAAAAAGGGAGGGTTATTTTTAATATGAACGGATTACTTAAATTTATAACTTGCGGAAGCGTTGACGACGGTAAGTCAACACTTATAGGACATATCCTTTACGACTCAAAACTTCTTTATGCCGATCAGGAGAAAGCGTTGGAGCTTGACAGTAAAGTCGGCAGCAGAGGCGGAGCGATTGACTACTCACTTTTACTTGACGGACTTATGGCCGAAAGAGAACAAGGTATAACGATTGACGTTGCATACCGCTATTTCACAACCGACAACAGAAGCTTTATCGTTGCCGATACACCCGGACACGAAGAATATACAAGAAACATGGCAGTAGGTGCGTCATTTGCGGACTTGGCTGTAATTCTTATCGACGCGTCACAAGGCGTGCTTGTTCAAACAAGACGTCATGCGAGAATTTGTAAGCTTATGGGTATACGTTACTTTGTGTTTGCTGTAAATAAGATGGACCTTGTAAAGTATGATAAAAATGCTTATGATAAAATCGTAGGACAGATTGAAGAATTGAAAAACGAATTGTCACTTGAAAACGTTAAGATAATTCCGTTGTCTGCAACAGAGGGTGACAACGTAACGGTTAAATCGGAAAACATCACTTGGTATGACGGCGAACCGCTTTTAGAATATCTTGAAAATGTAGATATAAGCGAAGAAAATGCAGAACAGGGATTTTATCTCCCTGTACAGAGAGTCTGCCGACCGAACCACACATTCAGAGGTTTTCAAGGTCAGATTGAATCGGGCAGCATAAATGTCGGTGACGAGATTACAACATTGCCGAGCAATGAAAGTGCTCATGTAAAAGAAATTTATGTCGGAGATAAAAAGTCAGAAACTGCATTTAAAGGTCAGCCTGTCACAATTACTCTTGACAAAGAAGTTGACGTTTCAAGAGGTTGTGTGCTTGTAAAGGGTACAAACCTTGCACCTTATAAGCGTCTTACAGCGTCACTTTTGTGGATGGACGATGAGCCTTTGACAGTCGGAAAAGACTATCTTGTAAAGATTGGTACAAAGACAATCGCAGGTATAGTCGCAGGTATTGATTATGCGATTGACGTTAATACTGGTGAGCATATCAATGCGGAAACAATAGGCAAAAACGGTATTGCGGTATGCGAAATTTTGCTTACAGAGGCTGTTGTTGCAGACTTGTTTGAAGAACACAGAACACTCGGTGAATTAATTCTTATCGACCGTGTGACAAATATGACTTCGGCTTGCGGTGTTGTTGACGAACTTAAAGAAAAGGGCGGTTCTTTCGCGGATAGAGCATCGTTTAAGTTTGAAAACCTTGAGGCAAGAGGCGATATTTTTGAAGAATTCTATTACGATCCACAGAGCTTGTCAGTACTTAAATATCAACCTGTTGACAAGACTTATACTGTCGGTGACAAAATTCCGACAGAGGGTGAAAGCTATAAATATCCTGACAGCTTTGATATAATTGTACTTCGTGACGGAGTTACGGTTAAAGTCAGAAATAAGAAGATAGGCGATATTATCGAAACAAAGAATTATGAATACGACGGTTACCCTGTCATTAACGGACGCGGTTTTGAAATTAAGGCTGATTCAAGAGAAAAAGTTGTGAACTTCCTTAGGGAATATGCAACAAGAGATGACGAAAACAAATTCTTTGAAAAATGGTTAAACTTTAATACATACAGAAAAGTTACCGTAAAATAAACAAAACGGATGGCGACGGTGTCGCCATCCCAAAAATCACATCATACGATGTAATTTTTGAGTATTTTCAGAGAAAAAATCATAAAGTTCCTCCAAAGTCGAAACTTTAGATTTTAAACCATTTCTGCCGCGCATGTCGCCAGAAATGATTAATACTTGAGGTTAACACCTCAAACTCCCCAAAACAAAGTAGACAAAACCATAGCGGTTTTGTCTACAGTCTGATATGATTATACTACACTTTCTTCCCTTTTGCAACTTTCTCTTTAAAGTAATGAGGTTTTTATGTTCTTACTTTACTTTTTTTCGTGAATGTGTTATTATGGACACGAAATAAACATTAACATATCGAAAGAATGACGTAATTATGACAGACTTTATAACGCAGATTGATTTTAATATTTTAAACGCAATTCAAAGCATACGCAATCCGTTTCTTGATACAATTATGCCACTTATAACGTTTTTAGGTAGCGGCGGCATTGTATGGGCTGTAACTGCACTTATAATGCTTTGTTTCAAAAAATCACGAAAAACAGGTATTGTAATAATAGTTTCACTGCTTTTGGGATTATTCCTTTCCACAATGGGGCTTAAAAATGTAATTGCACGTGAACGTCCATATAACACCGAAGGAGCATTGCTTACAGTTGAAAATCTGCTGATAGGCGCGCCGTCGGGAAGATTTTCGTTTCCGTCCGGTCACGCAATATCTTCATTTTCCGCCGCAACGGCTATTTTGCTGTACAGCAAAAAATCAGCCATACCGGCAATTATTCTTGCGGCTTTGATATGCTTTACAAGGCTGTATCTGTATGTACATTTTCCGTCCGACGTTATTTGCGGTGCGTTGTTCGGAATATTGCTCGCGTTCATGTCAAACTTCTTAGTCAATAAAATATGGGAGAAAAACAATGAAAGAAAATTATCAAATAATTCTAAACAAAACGATTGACGAAATTCAAAAAAACAATATCGTTCCGTCACTTCTTCTGCACAGCTGTTGTGCGCCTTGTTCAAGCTATGTACTTGAATATTTGTCGGAATATTTTGATATAACTATTTTCTATTACAATCCGAATATTTCACCCGAAGAAGAATTTTATAAGCGTGTCAATGAGCAAAAGCGTCTTATAAATGAAATGCCTTTAAAGAGAAAAGTAAAGTTTATCGAGGGCAAATATGACTGCGAAAAATTTTATTCGATTGCAAAAGGGCTTGAAAATCTCAAAGAGGGCGGCGAGCGTTGCTTTAAATGTTACCGACTTCGCCTTGAAGAAACAGCAAAAACCGCCCAAAAGGACGGTTTTGATTACTTCACTACCACGCTTTCGATAAGTCCGCATAAAAATGCTCAGGTGCTTAACCAAATCGGTCTTGAACTTGAAGAAAGCTACAGTGTTAAATATCTATGCTCCGATTTCAAAAAGAAAAACGGTTATAAGCGTTCTTGTGAACTTTCGGAAATATACGGTCTTTATCGTCAGAATTACTGCGGTTGTATTTATTCAAAGCTTGAGGCTGACGAACGTGAAAGAGCTAAAAATAATAACGAACAGCCGCTATCTGTGCAATAAATTCACGCACGCAAGATACAGGCAAAAGCGTTATCGGTGTAGACGCACCTATATGTGTTGCGTCTATGCCGTTTATTTTTGCCATCAATTCCGAACGCAAAACGTGAAATTCGTTTGTGACAAATACGGCTTGTCCCTCGTCCATTACCAACTTTGAATATTCAAAATTTTCATATGTGCTTGTGGAGTTGTCCTCTTTTATAATTCTGTCTTCTCTTATTCCGTGATTTAAAAGGTAGTTTTCCATTGCCTGTGCCTCTGAAATTGTTTCGCCTTTGCCCTGTCCGCCGCTGACTATTGCTATTGCATTTCCGTTTTTGTTCATATATTCAGCCGCTTTTTCAAGTCGTCTTTCAAGTGCCAAAGACGGTGTATCGCCTTTCAGTCCCGCACCAAGCACGATTATATAATCTTCTCTGTATGTCGCATTGTCACTTTTTCCGACAACGCATATAATTCCAGAATAAATCACAAGTACAATCATTCCGAACGTAAACAAACCTTTTATAAATTTCAAAAAGCCTTTTGTTTTGAACGCGTCGTAAAACGTACTCCATAATATAAACATAATACCTATCGCAACGGTAAATGCCTCACCCACACCCATTGATGTGGTTGACGCAAAATAAAGTCCGTCCGCCGAAAAAAGCAATCCCAATATAAATAATATTACTCGCATATACTGTCTCCTTATATTATTGAATATTCCATACATTCATAATGTAGCTTCGTGCCGATGTCTACACCCAACGGCAACAGTGCCATTGCTATGAATAATTCTTCCTCACTTTCAATATCCGTACGCTTTAGGTACGCATATTCCCCCTCAATTCTTGATACAATATAATCCTTCGGTTCCATATTCGACCTCCATATTTGCTTTTATACTCATATAATACATTAACTATTATATCATTGTCAATATTTTTTTATTTTTTTGAAAAAAAGTGTTGACAAAAGCATTTTTATGTGCTATTATATTATCTGTCGTCAGACGTAAAACATAATATGCGTGATTAGCTCAGTTGGTAGAGCACCTGACTCTTAATCAGGGTGTCCA